>ERZ795055.225-NODE-225-length-64431-cov-5.559976_pt1 | contig 64431 bp, 20 predicted proteins | sample MGYA00375139_ERZ795055 | MGnify/ENA primary metagenome ERZ795055 (study PRJEB30184, sample SAMN05720283) | anaerobic digester metagenome | isolation source: active sludge of municipal wastewater-treating anaerobic digesters | place: USA | collected 2015-01-23 ... | reverse complement strand
CGCTTGCTCCACTCACGCTGCATCCAGCCTTCATGCCAGATCGACTCATACGGCTTATAAAGCGGATTATTGCTCCAGAAATCAGATGTAAAGGCATCCAGTGTCAGCAGGCCTTTGACCAGCTTGCCGGGATACTCTAATATGCGCGCGGGCGTAAAGTCCGCGTGATGATACGGATCGCTGACCCATTCACCGTTGATCGGGCGCGGATTGGGAACAACCCTGGATGTATCCAGCGCCAACTTCCAAGGTTTGTTGAAGATCCAGCCCTGATCAAAAAATTCAGTATAGCCATACTGATTGGCGCGGTGTGAAATATCCTCATATGTATTGCGCAACTTAATAAGATTATCGGTTAATGAAATGCCAAACAACGCTGTAGCAGCCGGACCCTTAGAAAGAACATCTTCAGCCCCAAACACATCGCCAGCCAGCTGTCCCCATGTGCCTAAGAATTGATTGTTCACGCCGCCGGAAATATCGAGTGAGAAGCTGTTGTCGCCCAGGGTGAGGACCGGACCGCCGACGCCCGTTGAATAGATCGAATTGAACCCGACCCCGAACCAGAAACCGCCCTCATTGGCCGGCGTGCCGTATAAGGCGTCGGTCATGCTGCGGCTGGCGTTCGCGTTGCCATAAGGATTCGCCACATCCCAATCGCGCTTGCCGAACAAGTAGAAGCCGATCGCGCTCTGTTCTCTGCGGCGGATCTGTTCCGGATCGTTGGCCTGCTCAACAGCGATTTTTTGCTTCTCGATCTCGAGCTTGCCTTTTTCAACATGGGCATTGTTATCGGCGATGGCGCTGTCCGCTTCTGTCTTACGCTCTTCATGCGTTTCGAGCTTGCCGGTATAGAAATCGACTTCCGCCTGATCGAGGTTGAAATTCTTCACAAAGGCCTGACGAACGCCTTCGATCGTTGAGGCGCCGTCATTTTTCTTCAAAAGGTTGACCTCCTTGCCGTCTTCTTTGACCTGGATACGGAAATGATATTCTTTCGCATCCTTGCTCTTGAATTCGCCCGCCAGACCGATCAGATCGCCCGCTGCCAATGTTTCGCCCGCCTTGACCGCTGTTTCGCCCAGGTGCGTGAAGATCGTCTCAATCTTGTTCTCGGCCTGGACCGTGACTTTCCAGCCGTCCGCTGTCAAGGCGACCGCGGCCACGTTACCGGCAACCGGCGTGCGGACCGGCGAGGCGAACGGAACCTGAACCGTCACGATCCAGCTCTTGGTATCGACCGCCGTGCCGTAATATCCGCTTTCGCGGTAGGTCTGGCCGTGAGCCGCTGTCTGCATAAAGCGCTTGGTGTTCAGTTTGCCGTCTTCCATGAAATAAGCGACCGGCTGTTTGCCCTTGATCACGATGCGGTCAACGCCCAATTTCTCCATCAGCGGCAGATACACTTTCGCCAACTCGTTCTCGCCCAATTCATAATAGCTGCGGTCAAGGACCAGGGTCTTTTTGCCGTCGATCGTTTCGACCCTCAGATCGGCCGTCAGCTCGACCTGCGTGCTCATGTTCCTCAATATCTTGCTCTGGCCGGCCACGGCCGCTTCTTGTGTGTCATTCGTCTTCGAAGCAAGCAGGCCGGCTTCCGCCTTGATCGTTGTCTGATCTTCAGCAGAAAGGCCGCTCATGATCTGTTTATAGCTAAACAACTCGACCTTCTGCCCATCAAAAGACAACTCTCCCGATGGCGTATAGAAGTCAACCCTGTGCCCTTTATACAATGACGGAATGGTGTCATCATATCTTCCCAGGAGCGTTTGCCCATTCTTCAAACGGATAACAATCAAATCACCTGAAGACACTCCCAAGGCATTGGCTGTTTCCGCCATAAGGGCCACGCTCACATCTTTGACCAGACGGTTATTGCTATGACCGATCCCGTTCAAAGAATTGCTGTCAATATGCTCGTCTGATTGATATCCATATTTTGTAGCCTGAACATCTTCCAGGCCCTTCGCTTTAATGCTGACCTGCACGCGACGGAACATCCCTGTCCCCTCAACAGGTTCCCCGATCGAAAGCGTGGGCAACTCTGTCCCTAACGCGTCTTTGGGCGGCAGGACCATGCTGGTCGGGTCGAGCGAAACGTCTCCTTCTGGAAGGGCCGGCAGAAGCGGATCTTCAGAAGACTTCTTCTCTTGCGCAAGAGCTGCATCAGTTCTGTCTTCTTCCGCTTTCGCGTTCTGCGGAACAGACCTGGTCACCGCATCTTCAGCGCTCTGCTTTACGGCTTCCAACACTTCTGTTTTCGGACCGACTTTATGTTCTTCATGTTTTCCTTCCAGAGCATCAACAATGCCCAAGCCATTGGTATACGGCGTAAAGACCGGCGCGGCGGACATGGTCTTAGGCAGGTTGTAAACAACTTCCAGGTTGTAGGCTTTGCGTGTCATCTCATCAGAACGCTTATAATCAGCCATCACCTGGTCAACAAAGGCCTTGGCCGCGGCTGGGACTTTACCGGCTTTGACAACTTCATCCATGCCCATCCTGTAAGCAGCCAGGGCCAGTCTCTGGACCTCTTCCTGAGACTTGCCGTCAGCCATATGGTTGCTCTTCAGAAGCTCGAACTGATAGTTCAACTTAGCCATCGCGACCTCAGCGGCCACGTTCGGGTCTAAGACATGCGCGTAAGACAACGGCTGTTCCAACAACTTATGGTTGAGCATATATTGAACGGCCTGAGACCACTCTTCTTCGCTCATGCCGAACAAGCCGCTGCCGTCATCGGTGGCCATCTGATGTTGCATTTTGCTTTCAGCCTGGGCTAAAGCCGCGGCGAAAAGCCGGACATTATACGGATGCTCGAAGTTGGCAAAAATTTCTTCCGAGCGCAGCGGCATACCGCTGGTGAGGGCCTTTCCTAACGTCTCATCATCGATCGTGGCAATCGGCGCCACGGGAGCTTTGCTGGGCTCAACCGGCTTCTTAGTGTCTTTAGCCGGAGCCGGATCTTGGGCCTTGGCCGGTTTGGTGTCTTCTGCATCAGGCTGGGCTGGCGGATTGTTATTGCCGTCACCGGTCATGTCAGCAGCCGCCACAACCTTGGCCGGCCCGCGGTTCTGTTGAGCCATCGCATGCGCTAACCTTAAAATTCCTTGATCATTCGCGCGATCGCCCATCCATAATGTGGTGCCAGACAACGACATGCCGCTCTGGTGACCGGTCCAATTCTCCACATTGACCACGTTTGGAGCTTTGTATCCAGCATCACGATCTTCGGCTTTCATGGAAGCGCCCATGGCGTTTCCGGCAAATCCATAGAAGAAGATCATGAACCACAAAATGGTGTTCTTTAAAACCGTATTCTCAACAATACGAGTTAAGAGCCCTTTGCCTTTGTTCTGGCTTAAGGATGTTCCTTGATAGATCCTGGCTGAGATTCCTAACCAAACAGACGCGATCGCTACAATGACTAAAATATGCATCCCGGACATATAGGCAGAAAGAACAATCCCCAACAGCAGCCATAGCCCGGTTGAATACACATGATCTCTAATTGATAAGCGACTGGTACTTGTTCGAGCTGTAGCGCGGGATGCTGATGTCTGTGTAGGCATCGTTGAGGATGTTTCTAAGCTGTCTGCTTGTTCCTGATTCGAGCTCTTCCCAGGTTCCTCTGAGCCCGTTGCGAGTGTAGACGCGTTGGTGTTCATGGAAGACAAGGTAAAGCTTGGTCTTACCGGTTGTTCTGTCTCTCCCTGAGCAGAACGTGCAGCGTGACTTAGGGACTTCAAGGAAATACTTGAATTCGACATCTGGTTGTGTGTTAACGAGTACCATGATGACCCTCCTTTGATAAATGAAGAAGCCTGATCATACGCGGTCCGGACAATAGAAAGACCGCCCTTGATCAGGCTCTTCATAAAGTTAATAGACGCTGTTAAATTAACGAAGTTCGGCGCACGGATGGATTGAGCGCCTTTGAGTATTGCGAGGATAAACGTACTCAAAGCACCTGTCATCCTGGTCAGGATGATGCGTGCTTCTGTCTTGAACCCGGCCATACGAACAGATGCCCAGAACTGGCTTCTCTTCGCATTTCCATCGAAGCCTGTTCCGGTTGTTGTCGCAGCCGGAATACTTGTGGTAGAAACGTCTTGAGCCTGAGCCGCTCTTTCTTCTTCGCGCAACTCAGGACTATCAGAATCAGCTCTTTCGAGCTGTGAGGTTCCTACACTATATACAGCGCCTGCATTCAGCAAGCGATTACCTTCAACTCCATGATCATCAGTAATAGCAGAAACCGCACGATCAGATCCTGCGGTCATATTCTGCAGTTCTCGCACTCCCTGAACTGCATTTTGGACCAATCTTTCGGATTGATCCGCACTTACTGAACTGATGACAGAACGACTTCCTTCTACATCATAACTTCCACTGATTGTTCTTACACTTCGTGAATCTTCTGCATCAGCATCCGCATCAGAATCAGCGGATTCACCTTCAGCAGAACTATCCGACCCACGACTGTTGTGTTCCACAGAGCGATTACGTCTACTTCTTACAACTGTTCCAATAATACCTCTAATGGTTCTGGCCAAACGATTCACAGCGCGGCCAAAGGCTTTGCTGTTCGAACGTCCGGCATTTTGATTCCTGGATCTACGGCTGACACTATATGAGCTGTCAATACGCACCCCAAGAACCTCAGGCATCGCCAGCGGACTCGAATGCTCAGTTCTATCTCTAGAACCCGCACTCTGAGAACCCTGTTTGACACCCGTTACAACAGGTTTACTTCCTACTGCAACTACACTAGCCAGGATCTTGGTACCTAAGCCGCTTACCACATCCAGAATGCCTTCTCCGGCCTCAAGCAGAGCCCAAGGCTGAATAGCGGCAACCAGAATGCCGCGCGCTTCAGTATCATGACCCTTCAAAGAACGATTACCTCTACGGCTACTTCTGCTGCTTATTACTATTCCAGTACGTTGCACGTTTTCTGCGCCGTAGCGCACAGACCGTGCTTCTGTTTCTCCCTTATCAGTCGTTACGCCACCTAAGACAGCCGAGTTCGATCCATCAGTCACACCTTCTACTGCTGCTTCTACCTCTACAACTGATCCTGCTACTTCTTGCGTGAAGTTCGCGCCAAGGCGCACAGACCACGCATCTGCTTCTCCCTCGTTAAGCGCCACTCTACTCAAGCCTGTGTTGCTCAACAAGTTAGCCACATTGTCAAATACCACACCTTCTACAACTGTTCCTACTCCAAGTCCTATCCACTCTACTGCTCCCTCTGCCTGAACCACTGTGGAGTGGTCGGCAGAGACCCATGCCGTTGGACTCAAGCCCGTACCAGTCCAGTTCTTGCGACTGGCCATTCGGATATCTGTGATCTCAAAATCTCCTTGAGTTTGATCCAAATTATTAGGCGCTGCTCGCACTTCTTGCTTAGACGCAGGCAAGATTGAACGGGCTAACACCACAAATGCGGTAGAATTTGCCTTTGATCCTGTGCCTGTGCCGGGTCCAGGAGTTCCGCCATCAGCCGGTATAAGAGGAAGCGGTAATTGACTTCCACTGACAGGAACAACCGGAGACTGTTTAGAATCTCGTTCAGAACCTTGTCCTATCGGATCAGGAACATTTGTATCCGCCTTCCCTAATATATAGACCGGCAACATGCCGGGATTAAGCTGGATCGGCAACGGTGTTGACGTATCCGGAAGGACCGCTGGATTAATATCCGGTTGAGGAAGCTCCGGCAGCGCACTGTCATCTGCTCCCGGCAGAACGGCTGAATTCGTCAACGCTGAATCCCCTGCCACAGGCGCAGCTTTTCCGCGCATGGCGGATGCGTTTACTGCTTCCCCTAATTCAGGCAAGGCCACGTTTTGCTTAAACTCTTCTTTTGTTAATGACGGCGTGAACCGTGATGCCACATCTTTCGCATAATCAAACAAGCTGCTTACCGGCTGGCGTAAGTTCATCTCAGCTTGCCACAGCTTATCAAGCGTGTCTTGCTTGAAGAATGCCTTTGACCTGAGGTCATAGTGGCTCAAAATCTCTTTACCAACACCCGCTTCCGCCAACAATTCTCTATTCCGTGCATCAATGGCCAACAACGTGTTGACCTGCACATCCTGCGCATCACCCAGTTGCGGTTTAACCTCGCGGAACCGCTCAATATCAAAGAAATACGTTCTATTGTTTTCAGCAACGCCAACCTGGGCAATAGTCGCGTCCGCGTTCGACAATCCGACTTTAAGCATGTCTTCCAGGATCTCGAAATAAAAATCAATGCGCGCAATCGATTGGGCAGGTTCAGCATTCAAAATACCCTGGCCGGCGACCGCGTGCTGGAACCCAAATTCATCCTGCACAACATCCACGAACGGCTGAACGACCGGTTGAACATAAACCACGGGCGCTCCCGGATCGTTCGCCGCGTATTGATCCACCACTCCATACTTTAAGGAATCAACAGAGGCGACCAACGCCGTCGTCGGTATAAAATGGCGACCAAAGGCGTTCAATGCCAGCTCTTTTCCTAAGATCAAATGCGCGGCCAAAGGCGCCTTCACAAAGAATCGTCCGTTCACACGATAGATCCTTAACGCATCTCTAGGCGTTCCTCTGACAGGATTCCAGCTTCTAGCAAAAGATTCCTTAAGTTGTGAGCGCAACTGGCTTTCATTCTGCGGAAGGGCCGGCCATTCAAAATCACGTGAAAGCACGGCCGGGTTTGTCTCCGTTGAAGCGCCTCCTGAAACTTTATTAATGATCGTTTCAACAACATCTCTGCGGCGCAAGATCTCAGAATGCCCGACATCCGTTTCAGCCGGCAAAAGCGCGCCGCCCTCAACAACGATCTGCTGATAACGCTGCCCTAAAACACTCTCTTGCCGTTTCGGCGCATGAGAATCATTGGTCAAAGCAATAACTTCAACCTCATCATTGAACAGGGCTTTAAATTCCTGGTACCGCTTATATAATTCCGCGGTCGTTTTGCCATCTGGATCATGATATTGTCCTTGTCGTCGAGTTGCTTCAAGAAAATCGAACGCGCCGCCCAATGATCCCAGCCACAGTTGGCCCTGGACGAACCAGCTGCCGCCCATGCCAACGCGCGCCGAACCGAAGAACGCCGGTGACAGCATAAAGACCTTGGCGGTCTTGAGTTCCGCCTTAAATTCCGGACTCGCGTCAAGCATCGCCCTCATGAACGCCGTGCTGCCGAATGAATGGGTCACAACGATCTTCTTGGAAGATGTCCCCTTCAACAACCGTTCATAATCCGCCCTGAAAAGCTCGCCTGTGCGAGTCAAGCGCTCCGCGGAATCATGCGCAAAGATAACGATATTGAATTTCTCTCTGAAATACGGCGCGAAGCGCTCAAAAGCGTCCGGCCTGGAGAACCCGCCATGGATCAAGATCACCGTCGGACGGATGTCATCAAAATCTCCGATCATGTGCAAGCCAGGCTTGAATTCGCGCTTAAGCGTGTATTTTTTCTCGATCCTGTCAAATTCAGCCATCGCTCGATGCAATTCGTCTCTTAAGCGGGCGTCCGCGGCCATCTCCTGCTTCACTGAATCAGCAATAGCCTCTGCCGCTCCGGCATTAAATCCTGAAATGCCCTGAGCGAGCATTCCGGCCACTAACAGCGACTGCGCTCCGCGAACCCAGAATGATCCTCCAAGAACAGCGGCATTCGCATCTTCTGTTTCATTAACAGCTCCTTGAGCGGCCAGCTCCGCTTCTTTCGCGTAGACCAGTTCTAAGACCGGGGCCCAAATTTCGCCGGTTTCGATCGCTCCCGCCTCCAAAAGCCTTCTAAACTCAACCCAGTTCGCGTCGCCCGACAGGAAGAGCGCCACATATTCAGCGATCGCGGCCTGGTCTCCGGCCTTGATCTTTCCTTCCAAGAACGGACGCCATGCTTCCGTATCCATCGGGTTCTTGGTGCTGGTCGCGATTCCAACGATCACCGAACCGACCTTGGACGGCCGCTGTAATGCCGAAACGGCCTGAGTTGTTGTTCGCGGTGTCTGCTGGCGCACACTACGCTGAGCGCGAGCAACAGCCCTGTCTGAACGATCGGATGCAGAAAGCCTGACTTTCAGCCAATTCAATTGTCCGGCCAGAGAAGAGATCTCTCCTCTAATAGCTGATACTGACATTCCTTGCCCGTCAAAATGCGATAAATGATCCGCCTGCCGATCCAAATTCTTAGCCACATCCAAGACATCCAAAACCTCGGGATCCTGGGCCTGTTTTGCCAGCTGGTCATACCAACTGCCGCCTCTGAGAATCCCTTCTGAATTTTTAAGTGTTAGGACTGTCTTTCCATTAATACGAATATCATGCTCAAGCGGATTTGTGGCATTCTGCAGAGCATCATCATTACGCGCCTTTGCGACCTGGTTCAACAGGCGCGTTTCATATTCACGTAAAAGCAGTGCCTTGGCGGCCACAAGCTTACGATAAGCCGTTTCCTGAACTTCGGCTGGTTGAGCGGAAACCTGCGCCTGATCAAATTCATGTTCAAGGTCCCGGATCTCGCTCTGCAGCGTGTCTGTGATCGGAGTTTCCAAAGGATAGTTCCGTGCGGCGCCTGCCGAACTATCTTTTCCTTCGTTGGAAGAGAAGAAATTGATCACATGTTTCTGAACGGGAGCGCTGTCCTCCGCTCCTGCGACAGGCTGGGTTTCAGAAGAGACCGTGCCGATCAATCCCAGAACAGTTTCCCCTCTCGTCGGAACTCCACCCAAGAAAATATCTGAAGGCTCCTTCACGACAGCAGCATTGGCCCCTCTGTTCTCAGAAGCGGGCGCCTGCCTGACGCTTTGAGGCTGGCGGTTCTTCCACTGCTCACTTTCGAACACGGTCTTGACCGCCCTTGAGATCTCTGCTTCAGGCTTTTCTTTTCCCGACGCGGTCCTTAAATGATATTTCGCGATGACCTCCGGCCGGTCCTTGCGGACGAACAAAACAATATCGCTGGCCTCATCCACTGCCTTAAAATCATTCGCCGGTCTGATCTCTGAAACCTTAAATCCAGCGCCTGTTCTGGTCATCCGGTAATATTCGCCTTCTCGGGAATTTTCTTCCAGAGAACCTTCGCCATCATGCATGCTGGGAATAAATCCTTCCACAACAGACACGTCCCCGATCTCGGTATCCGATATCCCTGACTGCGCCTGCATCAAAGCGACCCACTGATCAGCATCCATGCCGTCTTCGTTGCCGCTATTTCCGGATGAAAGAACGGCATTATTAACCTGTGTTGAAGAGGTTGAAGCCTTTAATCCCGACGCCACATTGATTCCCTGAACACCGGCTTTCTGCTCCGCTGCTAAGCTCGACACAGCCTCGCTCCAGCTCGGGATCTTTCCGCTCTTGGGCCCGACGAGCGCCGCGGACGCTTGAGCCGAGATGATCGGAGCCTGACCAGGAGTCAAATTCTTACGGCCAACCATAATATCTCCCGCGGTCTTGTCACTTAAGACCACAGATGGTCTGATCTTTGTCAACCAGTTCGACGCCGTCTTGACAGCCAACGCCGCCCAGCCGCTATCTTGAGCTGCTTCATCACCAATATTTTCGACCAACGTGCGCATCTCTGTTCTAGAATATCCTGCGCCGATCACTAAAATGTTCATGCCGTCCGCCGTGCGGATGATCTCTGTCCGCATACTGCTCGGATCCGTATCATCGATCTGCACGTAATCAAACGTTCCTTGCTGAGCAAAAACAAAGATCGCGTCATTCAAGTTCTGCTGTTCTTTGGGAGAATATTGCCTGATGCGCGGATCAACAAAAGCTTCGCGAGACAGAACGACCCCGTCCTGAACGCCAAGAACAATCCGCACGCTTTTCATGGCCTTGGCCTGAACCGCAGGAATGCTTGCCGCATGGACTTTAGTGGTCTGAGCTGCCGATAGTCCGATCACAGAAGTTTCCGGCGCTGCCTGGCCATCCAGATGTTCCACTGAAAAGACGTCCGGATCAACGATAACGTTCCCTTTTTTGACCAAGTTGCGCGCCGTCTCGGAAGCCGGGCTGAAAGCCGCGGCGGTATTCAAGCGAGGATTGGCGACAACAACCGTACCCGTCTCGATCTCACTTGGCTGAACTTTGCGGTAGCTGATCTGTCCCTTATCCGTGATCTCCACTGCCTTCAGCGGAGACTGAGAGTCTTGAGCATCAAAAATATAAACCGGCGTTTGATCCTTCCGCGCCTGTCTTTCATAAACCATCTTCTCGGCCTGGGCCGCGGGATCCGCGTCATCGGAAGCAATAACATGAACTTGCCTGAAATCCCCCTTGCCGCTGTTGGCCTGATGCGCTTTGCGAGAGATCTCCGCTTTTCCTTCAAAATTCGAAGCCCTGCCCAAGCCTGCCGATATTGACTTGGGATAACGGTAATTGATCTTTATGGTTTCCTGGGCGAGGACCGCGGCGTTGGTTTGAGGCGCCGGGCGGCCCAATGCCTGGGCAGAGCCGTTCTCATAATTGCGGCCGGCACGATCAGCATCTGATGCCTGTCCTGCCAGCGTGTCCATCCATGGCGTTCCCCGCGCGACCACAACCCCGTGGTCGACGCTGTATGTTGTGACCGTTTCATAGGGCAAAGGCGAAAGTTCCGCAGTCGCCTCGATCAAAGGCGTCACGGTGTTCACAGAAGCCAATTGCCCTTCCGCTTCCTTCAACGGAGAGGCTTGCTGCGGATCAACAGAAGCGCCGGATCTCCTTCTTTCAATGATCTGGCGTGTCTGACGGATCATATCGTCCAGCTTGGTCCTTACGGGGCTTGTTTGCGGAGCGGTCTTTAAAGCCTCTTCTGCGTCGGCCTGGATCTTCTCTAATTCTTTGACAGCCCCCTGGCCTCTTTGATTAGCGTAAACATTAAAACGCGCCGCAAGGTCATTGAACTGAAGAACGGTAATGTTCTGACCGGCCTTTGTCTTAATGTCACCCAGCGCCTCTGACATTGCTTTGTCGTTCACTGTGCCAGAAAGCGTTTCAACCTCGGACAAGAGCTGCTTGAGCTCAGAAATATTCTTGGCTTGGCTGGCCTCATTGAACCGTGAAATAAGCCCGTTGACCTTTAGCGCTTCCGTGCGGCTGCCGGTCGCAACGACGGATGACGGCGTTCTTGATGTGAGGCCAGTCCCGATTCCGGCATTGTGGCGGGCCGCGGCGGCGTTGTCCTCCGCGACCTTGAGCATTTTTTCAAGGCCGGAGATCAGCGATCCTCCACGAACGATCTGGCCGTCAGAAGACGCCTGTTGTAACTGCTCAAATCCGTTCGCTTTGAGCGTTTCAATGGCCTTCTTGATATCCGTGGCAGTCTTTTCATATTGGCCTGCCGCTGCTTTATAATCCTTATTTTCAAAAAGCGTTCCGACTCCGTTGAGCTGACGGCTCAATCCATTGAACTGCTCCACAGCCTCATTGTAAGTCGTAATCTTAATATTGCCCGTCACGCCCTTCTTTAATCCGTCAAAATTTTTCTGAAGATGAGGATGGCGGGCAATAGCCTTCATAAGCTCGGGAGAAGATTCGATCATCTGGACTTCTCTACGGACCTGGCTCAACTGCTCCATCGATCGTCCGTTCGAAAGCCGCGCTGAAAGATTGTTCTGATCGGTCAACGTCTTTAACCGTAATTCAGCCTCGTCCCTGGCTTTAATTTCATTGGCGCTTTCGCCACGGAACCCTTTAAGTTCGGGCTTGGAAAGATCTGAGATCTGAACGACACGGTGTTCGCCCTGGTCATTCCAAACATCTACTTTTAGATGATCCGCATCTTTTCCGAACACGCCCTGATCAACAGGCAGGACCGTCTTTCCGCTGGCCGTGCGCAAATAATTATTAGAGTGGCCGGCCTCCCCATCAATGCCGAAGACTATTCCTTTGGCATCCATCTGGACATTCAGTTTGCGGAATTCTCTCAGCCCGAACTCATTCTCTCCGATCAGCGTGTTCATTGCCGCGCAACCTTCACAGACATATCGGCGCGCTATATTTCCATCAACAGTTGGCCATCCATAAACAATGTTACGCAAGGCCATATATTCCTCGCCCCTGCCCGTCGCGTCATATTGAGAGCTTTCGGTCACAAGGCGCGTTGTAAAGACAGCCACATCCTGTTCGAGCTGCTCGAGTTCGGCGACCTCCGCAGGAGACATCTTTCCGGAATCGAACTTCTGATAACGGGAGGTCAATTCATTTCTGATCGCGGAAGAAACCGTCTCGAACCGCGGAGCCTCTCCCGGCTTAACGGCCTTCGATAAGATCTCAGATAAGACCGGAGCGTTCACTCCACCGGGAATAAGGTTTCCGCCATTGCGTTTCTGAACAATATTCAAGATCTCATCAAGCCCACGGTCCATTTCAGCCCTGGCCTTGACGATCTCAGAAGAACCGACGCCGAATCTCGCGTTATTTCCGGCATAAGCGGCCGCTGTTCTATCTGTCACCGCTTCCGCCGTATCGAACGAAGCTCCCGCAAAAAGGAGGGAAACCGGAAGAACGGCCTTGGCGAGTGTCCTGCCTAATCCCGAAGAAAGCACCGCAGCGTTAGTACCGGTTTGAGCGAGAGAAGCCGTTCCCTTCGCCGCGCCCGAAATATGAAGAAGAATATCTCCATCATTGCGTGGCATCGTGAAGGAAACCGTCTCCACATCAAAAAGACCCTGATGGCGTTTGCCGAAATCTGTCTTCCTGGCCATGACAGTCAGCGACGGAAGGCTTTGATCCAATTCGCTGATCTGATCATACTGATGCAAAAGCGGAACGAGCGCTTTCCGCGGGGCTTCAACCGCCATGGTGTATTCCAAAAGACTTATCTTGCCCTGTTCAAAGTCATCATTGATCTGCTGCAGCTCTGAACGGAGGGCCATGAATTTAACAGCCTTCAAACCGGCCACGTCTCCGCGGGCTTTAAGTTCTGTGGAAACCGCGCCGGCAAAATCCGCCAACGTCTGGGCATGACGGACATCCGTGATCTTGATCTCAGCGCCAGCAGGGACTGTTGTCTTGAGCTGGTCAACAAACGCGCCGTAGATCCCCTGGCCTCTGTCCTGCGCTCTGGGGATCGCCACCTCATTGATCTCAACGACTGGACGGCCGTTCTGCATCGAAGAAGAAAGTTTAAAATCACCGATCACGCGCGGCTCACCATTGGACATCTCGACTTTGCCCTGAGCGTCCGTCGCATAAACATTGAAATGGCTCTGCATCCTGCCCGGAACGACCGATTCTTTGGGCTCAGAAGCAACGATCACATAATTCTTATCTGAAGAAACGACCATCAGTTCCGGCCGGCGGGTCTCCGCGTTCACCGGCAGAACGGTCTTAAGATCCACCGCAGCGGCTAACGCAGACCGTGGTGCTTCGGAAAGAACCGCGGAATTCGTGCCGGCGCTGGCAAGCGTCTGTCTGGTCTTGATCATCTCCAGCTGATCACGGGCGGCGGTCCTGACCGCTTCCGTCTCGGACATGACCGGTAAATTCATCCTCTCAATGCGATGATCGACATATTCATAATTCTTGAGGCCATCTCCATCAATATATGATGTCAGCTGGTCCGTGTAGATCTGCGTGAAATTCATTCCAACGGTAGGAGCGGCCTTCGCTTTGAACTCCGCCAGCGCTTCTCTTAATACCCGGACGCCTTCCTGCTTTCCTGCCTCGACCGTTTTGCCCTGTCTGACGGCTTTTGCCACATATTCATCCATGACGGCGTCATAGCTCACTGTGCCGTTACCGAAGGGATCGCCTATAGATTCGATAAGTTCCGACGCTGTTTTTGAAGATCTCGTGAATTCTTCCGGCATGCTGGGATCAAATTCCTGCGGAGCGTCCAGATCAACGATCACCGGCATCCCGAATCTCTTCTCGCTTGATGCCTTGAACTTCACATTACTTGGATCTGTGTCGACCGTCATGCCGAACTGGTCCCAAAGCCTGACATAGCGCATCACGCTCTTTCGCGTCAGGGCTTGCGCCGTGGCGATCATCTTTCCGCGTGTCGCCTCATCCACTTCCGGCTTTGCGGCGCGCTCATAAAGCCTGCGGGAAATAATTTCAAGGCTGGGCCCGGGAATCAACTCTTCAACCTTCACCCCGACGCCGCCCGGATATTTCTGAAGGCTCACGGGAGTCTGCGTCACACCAAGCAATTTTTGACTGACCAATTTCTGGAATTCATAACTGCGGTCCACATTCTCCTGACCACCGCCGATCACGACAACGGCGACCTTTTGATCTCCCGCTGTGACCGGATAAAATGTCTTTTCCCGTCCGCCTACGCCTTGCCCGATCTCGACCTTTGAAATATTTTCATCACGGACTCCCAGGACCTTCAGGTCATGGACGAATTGCGGGCTGACAAAGGTCTTTTCCAGAACAGGCCTATCCATCTGCGGCGGCGAAACTTTATATGTGACGGCCGGAGCAATGACCGCGGCGTTCGTGCCCCTTACGAGATCCGATGACGGGCTGCTGGACACGCGTCTGATAAAATCTTCCATTTCCTGAACGACCTGCAGAGAATCTTCCGTCCTGAGAGCCGGCTCATCCCTTTGCTCTCTGATCTGCTTTTTCTTGGGTGACGTTACGCCCGCTTCACGGCCGGTCTTTTGATCATAGGCCATGGCCGCCTTGATGTGATCAACATTGCTCTGCAAATATCTCAAACCATCTTCCCGGCCATAGGCATCCAAAAGGGCCTGATAAATGAATTCATTGCTTCCCTTGTCCTTGTTCTCACCGAAATAACCGTAGAACCGGACCAGGTTCTGGACCCCCTGTCCAACCGGAACATAATTATTACCGATATCCACCATTACAGCGGAGCCGTCCCGATCCCGGATCATGACGTTGCCGGTATGGATATCCTTCGGCATATCTTCGGCCTCTCCCAGATCATGGAGCGTTTTAGAAACTTCCAGGATCGTTTTGACCGACTTTTCACGGATCGCGTGAGTAAGACCGCCCTGCTGGTTGATCTGGCGAACGGTCTTTCCTTCAATGAATTCCTCAATATAAAATGCCCGGCCATTGTATTCATAGCGCCCGCCAAAACCGGGAACCGCTCCGGAAACATCTGAAACGGCAGAAAGATTGACCGTTTCTCTCGGCGAGATATCGCCACCCTTTTTCGGCTGCTTATGCGCGAGCTTAAATGTAAATTGCTCTCCGTTTTGAGCGGTCATGGTGACCTTAAAGACGTCTTTATTCGTTCCTTCATCAAAATAACTTAACGTGATCCTATCGCTAACATCGTCAAGATTGACCGGTTTCTTAAGAACTCTGCTGATCGCGCTCTCAACTTCCAGCTGGGGCTGATTTAATAAAAATCCATGAACGAAACTTTCACGGGCGCGGGAAGCGCTTATCAGTTTTTCTTCCTGGAAGCTGATGTTTTGGGCCTTAAAAACTGTTTCGGGGAAGACGACCTCCCAATTCCGCGGCGCGACCTCCCGTCGACGGTCAAACGGACGAACTTCATGTTTCTGGCCGCTTAACATCGCCGTTACGCTGGAGGCATCCATGACCTCCGTCTTGTCCCCCTCACGTCCGGTCAAGCTTGCCTGCGTCGGAAGACCTAAATCCGCGATGCGTGTCCGTGCGGCTTCGATATTGGCCGCATCCGTGCTGTATTGATTCGCCGCGGCCGCGACTTCATGTTTAACTGTTTCGGCCACGCGCGCCTTCACGCTGTCCTGAATCAAATTCGCCTGCTCTGTTTTGACAGCATAATCGAAATTGCGTTCCGCTGTATCAGCAAATACAACGACGCGGCCTGTGTTATCAACAAAACCGCCTTCCACGCGCTCATTCAAGACGCGCTCAACGGCAACAGCCTGTTCAGGTTTTAATTGTTCAGCTTGAGCTTCTGTTCTGTATGTCTGGACTTGTGTCTGCGGAGTATCGAGGACAACCACATTCTCGTCACGTAAAAGATCCAGTTCGCTCTGGATCTGGCGGGCCTGCGTTTCAAACCGGGCCCTCTCGTCCTCCCCTTTACTGTCCTGGGCCTTAGCCTGAGCGATCATCAACTGGCCCTGCAGGTCCTGACGGGCCGCCTCAACAGCCTGCTGATAAACTTTCGGCGCTGCGGTAAGCGTCTTAACCTCTCCGCGTCCTTCCGCTTTCGCCACAACCGCCTGATTCAGATCACGGCGGGTCTTCTCTATATTAGTGACACCTGTATTTTCCAGGCTGAAGACTGTTTTTATTTCCTGCTCGCTCAAACGGACATTTCCGCTTTCGTCCGCTTTACGGTCCGGGAAAACTTTTTGAACGGTTTCAGTCGGCTGCACATACAAAGTTTTAGATTCTCCCGTCGCGACCGCAACATCAGCCTTGACCACTTTCAGATCACCGAAGGTCTTCTGAACCTCAACCTGCTTGACCGCGTCCGGTTCAATATCACTGCGGACCTGGCCTGCGACTTCCGCCTTCACCATCTGAGGCTTGGCCTTGTCCAGGATCCGGACCTCCCCGGTCTTGGCGTATTCAACGATATCGCCGCGCTCTAATTGAATGGCCCCGATCGTGACCGGTTCGCTCACGACCGTCTGTGTCTGTCCTTCGCTCTGCCTTCGTTCTACCTTGATGGCCTTGTATTCTTGCGTCTGCGGTTCCTGGGCCATGACCGCTTCCTGGCCGGGCTGCAAGGCAACGCCGGCGATCTCAACTGTTTTCGTGTTCGGATTTATAATGGAAACGATCGTCCCATCCGCGCGTCGGGTCGCGATCACCTGATTGGAATCAGGCTTGACCGCGCTCATCGCCGCGTCCAGGACCTTCGCTTGATCGACAGTGCGTGCCCCGGTTACTTCCCCTTGCCCGGAGGAATATCTCGAACCCTGGGACACGCGTGGTTGTGGTTGTCTATCGACTGCAGATGTGCCGGCCGGCTCAACCGAGCCCGGTTTGTCGGCAATAATATTGTCAATATGCGCGCGCGCTAATTTATCCGCTGTCTTCATCGCGTCAAGGTCCGCCGCCAACGGCATCCCTGTAACGGCCACCGGCGTCAGAACAGGCGCAACAGGCAATGTGCCGACCGGTGCGGCCGTGCCGACATCCGGCGGCGTGGCCAATGCCGGAAGTGCGGCCTCAGTCGCCGGTGTTGAAAGGACTGCCGCGCTGGTCGATGAAGAAACGGCGCCAGAGGACGGAACCAAAAATTCACCCTGCTGGACATAATTTTGAGGAACGCTGATCGGACGCTCAGACTTTGCGTTATAGGCGGCCAAAAGTTCGGCGTTCACCGGCTTGCTGTCTCTGAATGCGGCATTGATCGCCGCGCGCGGTGTCGGCTGAGTCTCTGCCGCATCTGATCCAGCCGGAACGATCGCGCTTGTTCCGCTTAATTGAAGCGGGATCTCGCCCGCCAAAATTTTCTGCGCTGTTGTGCTGCCTTTGCTGGCCTGACGGCCCAATGTATATTTTGCAAATTCAACAGGCGTGGCTCTCGCCATATCAGCGCTATAAGATTCTGTGTTCTGTGACAGGGCCGCCTGCGCTGTCAACACAGCCGGAACCGGGGTCGACGCGGAAGCAGCCGGAGCGCTCACCAGGATCGCCGGGCTGGTTCCTGCCGGTGCGGCCGGTGTTGCCGGCTGCTGGGCCTTCACGACCTCGATCTTGGCCGTGCTGTCAAAATCGATCTTGGCGCGAACGTCCTGGATCTGTTTCGGCGAGCCGCTGGAGCCGACGGAAACAAAAGCAAAAATCTTACCGCCCGTTTTCTTGACCTGATCTTTCCGCTCGACCACGATCGTTTTTCCGCTGGCGTCTTTCCCTAAGACCGGAGCGTCAGCAATGACCTTCTGCCCTTCTTTTTCGTAGATCACGCCTCGGCCGGTCTGCGCGTTGTATTCCAAGATCATATTCGAATCCGCCGCTCTTCCTGTCAATCTCGTGAACTCCGAGCTTCCTCCGTCAACGCGAACAGAATCCGACGTGATCTCCGCCAACACACGGCGGGCCTGAATATCTGAAGCAATCCCTTCATTGCCGATCCCGGCAAAATTTCTTTCTCTATCGACCGCCTGGTCAAAAACGCGGGCTAAATGCTCTCGCGTGTTCCCGCCTCTCGATGTCGCGCTGTAACCCTTAAAGGCCACCCGGAACGCTAACGGATTGAACTGAGAGGCGTCTCTTCCCACCTGATCCAACAATACGATCGCCTGCTCGATACGGGCCGATTGGGCCTGCTCTTCCTGGACCGTGCTCTCAAAGATCTCAATGACCGCTTCTTTTGTGACCTCATCGTCTGTCTTTGTAATGCCTTGAGCGGCATATTTCGCGCTGATCCGGTCCCTTGCCCGGGGATCGATCGGCTGCTGGATCTTTCTGACCTGGCCGCTGGCATCTTTGTATGTTACAACAACAATGGAACCCTGCGCGTTCAAGGGGTCTGCTGTAATGGCAAAATCCTGTCCTAACTGGCCTCCTCGAATAATGCCCAACGCCTGCCGATAACCAAATTCCGCTTTATAAGAAATGTTTCGGGCAAGCTTCATAAAATACAGCATATCTTTAGCCTGCTCCTGGGCCAGCTCATGATCCTCAATATCGGCGCTCTCCAGGAACTGGCCGACCTGGGCTAAAAGCTGTGAACGGTAGGCCCGGACTTCGCCCAACTCGGTCGCTTTCTGCGCGCCCTGGACTGAGGATAAATAAATGTTTGTGTGCTGAACATCGGAAAGATCATTGCGTTTTCCGCTGCTGACAAAGCCTTTGCGGATCGGAAGGGCCACGGCTCCGGTGATCATCGCGCTGCCGCCCAATCGCCTGCCGCCTTGCACTCTCATGCGGAAATCAAAAACGTGCCTGCCTTCATGGCCCACAACGCCAACGCCTTCCGTCGGCTTAAACGGCGTCAACTCCGCCACCAGCGCCTGGAACCCTGTGTCCACGCGCTCTGATTCGCGATAGTGCTCGGACGATTTTCCTTTTTCCGCTTCCAGCGTCGGCAGGAACCTGAATGTCTTATGCCCGCCTGATCCATCAGGAACGCTATACGTATGAACTAACGTTCCCTTTTCCACGCTTGGCGTAACGGTCGCGTTAGGATGATAATATGAGATCAATTCCGTGGTCAACTGCGCCAGCTTCTGAGCATCAGCCGCCGGGTCCTGAGATTGTTTGTTTCGTAAACGGCTGTTGATCTCCGCCGCCATATGGAACTTGCCGTTACCTAACAGCGCCTGGTCCATCTGCGCGTCAGAGATCAGGATATCCTGTCCCGCCTCTGAACGGGTCTTGATCCCGGAACGGCGCAAAAGGATCCTGGCTTCCGTATTGTTGGCGGCCACGCGATACGCACCGACACTTTCATCACGCTCAATAATATAGGAAGCGCCATCGCTCCCTCTCAAAACAACAAATTTTCGTCCTGTCGGGTCGACAAAATCCGTATGGATCTCTCCGGCTTCATTACGATAAACAACGTTTCCTAAAATCCGTGTGTCAGCCTGAGAAAGCTCGCGGTTGCGCCCAAGGGCGTTCTCAAATTCAGCTTTTGGAATAATGATGTCAGGGGCATCTTCGGCGTCCTGAGACGGTAAATGCCGGGACAGCCCTAAACGCTGCACCACCGCTTCAGCGAACAGATCGCCGCCCTTGATACGGTAACCCGCGTCCGTGGCATCAACGAACTGCATGGACCTGTAACCGTCATGGATCAGCGCGACCGGTGTATTATTGGAAGCGGAATACACCACGTTGCCCTCGACCCGCGCGCCATCTAACGCCTGGACCTGCGGATCGATCGCTGCCGGAGCAACTCCTTCTTCGCTGGCGGCAGGCTGCACAATATGGATCGTATTGGTCATCTTCCGGGGAGAAACAACGACCTTATCGCCTTCCACGGTCACTTCCTGCGTGGACCTGACTTCGATCTGCGGAACATTCGCTAAAGGCGCCTGCTCGACACCGACCGTCATTTCAACATCAGCGATCTTGCGTTCAATAAATCTCTTGCCGGTCGCGGCATCGGTCATGACCTCTCGGCGGACTGTGCGGAGTTTATCCCGGCTGACGACTTCCTGTTTACCGGTCATCGGATTGATCTGTGTAACACCCGGAGTCTCCACTTCCTGCTCAAACAAGGCGACCGGTTTAGCCTCATCAAAGCCGAAGCTCTTCACGCGCGCTTTATCGGTCTGGCCGGCCAGCCGTGAAGCGTCATAGCCAAAGACCGCCGCGTCTTTCGCTCTTAAAAATTCTCCGCTCTTCAGCTGAACTTTTTCTCCGGAGCCAACGTCGATCTCAACCGCCTGCGCCGTGGCGTTCAAAAACCCTATCAATTCGACTTTGCCATCTTTGGCCTTTTTCATGACCCTCTGAACAGCGCGTCCCATGGAAAGGCTGCTCAAAGTTTTTTCACGGGCAATATCTCCAGGCTTGCGCTCTACAAGTTTAGCCACGGCCTCTGCTGCCGCGCTTGCGGAAGTCGGAGCCGGAGCCTGCGCTGTGGCAGGAGCCGGTGAAACAGAAGGAGTTGTCGGTGTAGAAGGCGTTACGGATGCGTTTGTGCCCGGTGTCGGTGCAGAAGGATCAAGCGGTGTTGGTGATGAAGACGGTGTTGTCGTATTTAAAGTCGGTGAAGCAGAAGACGCGCTGGCCGCTGGCGTGGCTGAAGGAGGCGCCTGAGGCTGTGTCCCTCCAAAAGCGTCCGCTGAAACCGGCTGATGCGCCATGGATTCAATGATGATCTCGTCTCCCATTTCCACATCATGGGCCGCAACCATGCCCGTGCCGCCTCTGAGCATGGCGTATAATTGCTGCTGGCCGCCCGCGCCCAGATCGCCATGGCGGAAGATCGTCGCACCTGTCACATCTCCTGCCTGGCCAAACAGCTGCTGTCGCATATCGCTCTGGGTCACCCCCGCGAACTGCGTTCCTCTAAATCCGCCCTCATGCAAAAACGCCGCAACTTCGCCATACGTCACGCCTTGAAGCGAGGACGCGTCAAACCCTCCCCGGTCCGCCGCTAAAGTAAAGAATTGCTGAAGATTTGCGGATGAACCCTTCAGCTCATCCATTTTCTGGGCCACATCCAAAACAGTCAAATCATCTTTCTTTTCTAAAGCCTCCAGCGACTTTGTGTAGCTTTCCAGGATCTTTGCCCTTTTCTCAGATGTTATAAGCCGTCCGCTCGATCTGGCAGACGCTAAAAATTCTTGACGGTTAAAGGACTGCCCTTTCTGCTGCGCCTGCGCCTCCAACACATTTGCCACCTGCTCAACGGATCGATTCTGCTCGTCGATCTGAAGTTCAATATCCTGCGTGATCAAAGCCTTGAAGTTCGCAAGCGCCTGCCTGGCCTGTTCCGCGCCATATCCTCTGGCATCCGCGCCGATCCCGTTAGTGGCGGCAAGGACCATTCTCGCCGGCATGGTGACGCCGTAAGAATCCACGAACCCGATCTCTTCATAATTCTCGATCACATAGTCCACTTCATCGGCCCGGATATCTCCCAGCTGGTCGGCGCTGGCCGCGTCCCGCAGGCCCGCCTTAAGGTTCTCAAGGCCCTGGCTTCCGGAGAACCGTCCGGCATTGTTCGATAAAAACTGCAGGACCTGCTGATTAGCATACCGTGAATTCTTAACACCGATCTTGCTTCCGCTTAAAACGATCTCCTGAACGATCTCATTGAACTGTTCTGAAAAGCTTCTTGCTGCCGTCGGAGAAACCCCGAACTGCCTTAAGATCGGCCCCACATAGCCCACCGGCGTCATCTGAAGGCCGATCTGGGCGAACTGCTCGCCGATTTCCTCGATGCTGCCGCTGATCATGCGTGACGGATGAAGCGGGAACCTTTCAAACATCTTTCCTACTTTTGAATTTGACTTAAACAGATCAATATCAAACGTTTTATCAAACGAGTGATTCATGGCTTGGAATCTGCGTCCAAAATCAGCATATTTGATATTATTTAATACCGGTGTCATCCATCGCAATGCTGTCAATCCGGCAGAAAATCCGATCATTTGTCCTTGAAGGCCTTTATATTCTTCCGTGGGGGATCCGCCCATGCTCTCAGGAAGCGGAAGCAATTTTTGCGGTGTGGTCGGAATATCGCTCAAAGACGCGACTTTCAGTTCTCCCGTCGCCACATCATATCCGAACAGGCCCGATGAATACGCACGGCCCATAACACCAAAAATCGATGTGGCTCCCTGATATTTCACTGCACCTCTGTCGATCCAGGTTTTTCCGTCCTTAGCCAAGACCTGCGTGTCATCCCAGAATCCGGCAACCGTATATTTCAAGAAGTTCTTTTCCATATCAGATCCAGCCAAAGGAACCGCCTTGTTGGCCGCCCAGGAAACTCCTTCCAAAACACCTGAAAGAGGCGCCATAACAAAAGCTAAATTGCTCGCCGTTTCTGCTGTCATCTTTCCAACCATTATGGCCCCGCTGTTCATTTTTCCAGCAAAGCTTAATTTGGACGATTGTAAAATCCTATCCCCAAAACCGCCCAAAGCAACCGCACCTCCAATAGCAACTCCGGTCTTTCCCAGAACCTGAATCGCCCTCCCCCATTCCTGCATAGTCTGATTCTTTTGTCCCTGCCCTGCCCTCTCCAACAATTCGCCGCCTCCCCAAAGAACGCCGCCAGCGCCAGCCCATGCCGCCGCAGTCCCAAAAGCGTGTTCTTGACCAAACTTATCAGTCGCCTGTCTGAGTTTTCCTGATTCCGCAAAATAGTCATCGAGCCCTTTGGAAACACCCTTAACTGAATCATTATTTCTCTTTAACTCAGCAAATTTACTTCGATATTCCTTTATGCCTTTGACCGTCGCCGCGACCATCAACCCTTCAAGCAAATAAATTGGTAAATCTGTCCCGTATCCGCCGACCCTGCGCTCATAATTTTCATCTCGATTTTTGCTGAAAAGTTCCCCGTTAAAGCTGTATTCATTATCTTTTCCTGCAACCTTATACGATTCCATCGCCCGGTCCACTTTACCCTTAATGACAGCCCATACAATCGCATCCCGATCATTGGCTTGCAATTTTTTATCTACTTCTGTTTCAGACATGCCTAATGCCTTTGCCTCTTCCTTAAGGGCTTCGTTCGTCATCTTTGAATATGTTTTATCTTTGATCGTTTGTTTTTCATCGAACGTAGCATCCTTATCAAGAACTTTCAAAGCTTTTGCCATGGCCACTAAATCTACTGCTTTATTTATTGAATACTCTCTTCCTCTTAAAAGATATGGCGTGCTTTTCTCAAGATAGTTTGCGGCAAAATGACTCAAAAACCCTCCCTCTGCTTCATTATTCTGACGAGCCTGAAAAGCGCTTATCACGTGATCCACCACCAGCTTCTTGCTTCCGTAGACCGCGCTTGCAGCGGAAAGAACCCCGAGTGATGTGCCGGTTAAAAACGCTCCTGGCCGAACAAAAAGCCGGTCTGTTACTCTTGCTGTCAATGATGTCTCTCCGCCAACAAAAAACGTCCCTTGCCGATTTGTGTATGATTTAAAATCTTTTGTCCAAGTATTTGGATGAAGGCGTTTCAATAGAATCGATGTTCCGACGCTTTGAACAAGCAATCCGCTGTTAGCCAGAATATTTGCAAAAACTCCCTTTTTGGGGATCTTACTAAAATCCGGGGCCCTATTCTTTATTTTTGCTAAAGCGACTTCTTCCGCTTTAAGAAGTTCATATTCTGATTCCAATCTGGCTTTCCATTGAGTGCCCAACACGTGCATGGCCACACCGCTGACTGTAAGGCCGCCGCCCACCATGGTCTGAGTGGTCGTGCTCCAATTCTGTGTGGCGCGAGTATATCGAGCGGAAACTCCTTTAACAATTGGAGAAAGAACCGCATTATAAAGCAATGCCGCCCCGAACGCCCCGCGGGCAACATTATCAGATTGATAAGCCGTTGATTTAATACGATCCGGCATCTCATCTGTTCCTTCTCCAAAAATACTAGGAGCAAAAATATTAATGGCGGAATTAACAAAAACCCAGCTTGGCATAGCGGCGTTTGTTCTTCTAAGAACTTGCCGTAATCCGCCGGGAGGAAGAAGCCCTTTCAAATTAACGTTAGCCGCTTTCACACCCGGTTTTACACCCATAATGCTTCCAGCCATCCAGGCCAAATGAGCAAGCTTAAACTCTTCTTGGGTGTTCTGCGGAATGTTCTTGGGCTTACGGGACATATCCGCAAATTCTTTGATCGTATCGAGTGGCGATAATACTGCCGAAGCCTGATAAGCTCCCGTTCCCCACGTAAAAAGGGCGCGAGTATATGCCGTAGCGAAAGAAAGCCCCGCAGCGCCAAGACTTCCAAGATTATTCTGAGCAGATTCAAATATCGCCTCTTGTTCTAAATATGTCCTCCGCGCCAAGAATTTACGTCCGCCCTCTCCCGCCATGCTTCCTACAATGGCACGACCAGGCGATAAAACAATGCTTCTAAAAACATTCGTTAAAAGGCTGCTTTCCGCTGGATTCTGATCATACCGAGCATCTACTCCTGTTTGATAAATGCTGATCAATAATGCCTCTGGATTCGCTGCCAAGAATCGCGACATTTTTCTGCCGCCAAGAACAGCAGCAAACGCGCTGGCAATCGCAAGAGTGGGACGCCCATAGCCCGTATAGGACGTTGATTCACCGGGTTTTAAACTTTTCTGTTTCGCCATATACTGATTATAGGATTGGTACTCGGCATACGCTGACAATCCCGCCGCCCCTGCGCCTACTGCAACATAACGGGCCGCCTTGGGATTTTCTTTAGCAATAGCAACTAACGGCTTAGTTACATTTACGGCCCGTGTTTTTATATTCTGCAAAACAGGCGCGGGAATTTTCTTAGCGCCATAAAGCGCCAACCCTGCCAAAGCGAGAGTTCCAACGCTTGCCACATATCCACGGGAGTCTAAGCTGTCATTATTAAATATTGAATTAATTCCATATCCGCCTGCCGCCGCCACGCCGGTGCCAATAATAGAACCCAAAGCGACTTTTCCTACTGAATTTGAAAGGATGCTTTTTTGTATAATATCGTCAAATTTGACGATATTATACAAAAAAGCATCCTTAAATTTTTTGATCCCTTCTTTCATTGCAAACATAACCTTGTCCCTGCCCCAAAGCGCTCCTGCAGCAATCCCGCCAACGACCAAACCACCGCCGATAGAACTTATATTTATGTGTGTCTTTACGAATTCTCCGAGCTTTTCTTTCTGAGACTTAACTCCAAAATATGTTCCCGTTCCCAAAATAGCCGCAAGGCCTGTGTATGCAATCGCTTTATCATGTCGATTAACAAATTGGCCGAGACTGACTACTCGTTGTCCCCAAACCCCTGCGGTCGTCCCTCCTGTTGCGGCGATCTGGGCTCCTGATGCTGCTATCTGTTGTCCAACTGCCTGGACGGCGGCAGTTGATCCCGTTCGAACATTCTTAAGCGCTGCTAAAGTTATTTTGTTCATGCCGGATTTCACAAGACCGGCGGCAGACATCCGCCCCAATCCTGCCCACGGACGGGAGAACAAAACACCCCAAGCGGCAGCTTTGGCATAATCACCAGCGTCTGCTTTTCCTCCACTTATCAGCGCCGTAAATCCGACATTTATGCCCGCATATATAAGGGCCCTTGTCCCTGCCTGAACAATGACCTTGGCCATAGCATGAGACGTGGCTGCCCTAAAACCTGCGTTACGCAATTGAGTATAAATAGCTTTTTTGGCAGCGAACATCAAGCCTTTCTTTGCCGCTTGAGTTGCCGCTATTCTACCGGCCTCCGAAGCAGCTGTCGCGGGAGTAGCCGCCCCCAACGTGCCAACCGTCACGATAACGTCCACTGCCAACCAGGCATAACTTGCAACATCAATGGTCGTCGTTACCGCGACCATGTTCCCTAAAGTTCCAATTGTTTGCGCATGAACACCCAACTCATCATACCCATGATAGGCTAGATCATAAAAAGCCGGCTTGGCGTATTCATCATCCAAAGAAAATTCGAAGTTGCGGCCCCCGGACATAAAACTAAAACTTGTGTCATCATCATCAGGGCCCCATCCCTGACCCTTATACTTAAGGCTGTTCTCATGGATTTCTTTGATCCTCTGCTCGCGATTGGCCTCTAATTCCGCCGCAGTAAATGTCTCGTCATCTTTAAATCGATTGCCTAACCATCCTAAAAGCCCACCCTTCTGCCCTGTTTTCAGCGTCACAGAATTCGGCGTGCGAATCGCTGAAAGTTGCTGATAATTATTATCATCATTCAAAAGCTGCCAGGGCTCATAATGTCCCGCAGCAAATTCATAACGGTCGTTTCTCTCTTCTTTTCTTAAAGCTTTTTCGTATTCTCTGCTAACCCGGAAATCATCCATCTTTTCATCTAGATCGAAATTAGCCCCATAAACAATCTCTGCCATCCGGATAGCTGTGCGCTCTTCATTGGTTTCCGCATGCACAAGCGGATCCGGGTTGTTCATAAAATTTAAAAATGCGGCCCCCCCTTCATAGTCATAACTAAACAACAGCATTCCAAGGCCGCCCTTATTTTTATCCTCTCGCATATATGCTATCTGGTCATCAAGATCCATCATTCCGAATTCAAGACGATAACCCGCTCGATTTGCATCCTGAACCCACTCCTGATTTGTTTTTGCTTCCGCTTCTTTCTTAATTGCTGCATGCAAATCTTTTCCTTCTTGATAGGTCAGCTTGGGATATCCAACCCAATCTTCCTGAAGGGGCTTGCCTAATAATTGAGACGCGTATTTCGCGTCACTAAAAGCCTTCGCGGTCAATCCCACGGTCATTTCTTTTAATTTTTTCTGATATTCTTTTTCTGAGGCTGCATACAAAAAGCTGTTAAATGATTTTTTATCCGCCCCTTTTACAATATCAAATTTTTTAGTATCGCTCAGCGGATTATAGATACTAGCGCGCTTATCGATCAGGACCGAGTCTGGGTCCGGTAAAAGGATCTGCGTGCCAGGAATATCCATTGTTGTCCGGGCCCTGATCTCCCCTTTATAAGTATCAACACCATCGATCACGATCCCCACACTAAAATCACCGCTTAAATCATAAAGTGCGGTATTGTCCCTCCCAACCTGGTCTCTGGTCAGCCTTCCTTTTAATTTCACCACATGTGTAATATCGCCCGCATGAAGATCGATCGAATTCGGAAGCTTGACCGCATCTCCCGTCTTTATATCACCAGACGCCAGCTTACCAAGAAGCGTATTCTCCGCGCCCTCCTTGGCTATTTCATTAAAAGGATCGCTGATCAACTTTTGATATGAAATGATCGGCATGCCGACGGCCCTTCCGGATTCCCCCGCTCCAAACTGTCCGACAAGTTCACCATTTTCCAAAAAATACTCCATACGCGTCGCATTACCATTATCATCCGTCAAATAGCCCCAATTGGAGCCGTAAGAAATGATCGGCCGGAACTCTGCAGAAAGCAGACCCACTTGATTCTCCAAATCTCTAACTTGCGCCTCCAGCCGGTCTAATTCTTTGATCGCGGCAGGGCGCTCACACGAAACCCCTCCCCCGTGACAGGCCATCGTGCTGTTCATTTTTCGCATTGTCGAAAATTCCCATTGGCGACGCTCCAGAACGACGTCTCCCATTCCAGACAACTTCTCCTTCAAGAAGACCAACTGTAGACGCTTTGCGTCCAGCAGTTCCTGATTTGCTTTTTCAAACTCTTTATCATCTCCCTGGACCCTCACTTCTCGCCATGTCGTTTTGCGGTCAACCTTCTGTTCCCGGGTCAACAGTGGAGCATACGACCCATCCTCACGCTGACCAAGGGCCATCTGATAGATATTAATATTATAAGTATCTTTGCTCACACCCAACCACTGCCCGCCTTCTCCCAGGACTTGAAGACCTTTTTCTTCAAAAAGAAGCCAACTCGGAATTGTTTTTTGCGAAGGATCTACCTTAAACGACCCTGTTTTGGCCAACCCAACAAAAGCATTGTCGGTAAATCTTCCCAGATCCCCTGCTCCAAAATATTTTACTCCATCTTCTGTAAAAACCTGCCCAACTAAAACATCTTCCGGGGCATCTGATATATTGCTATAGTTTTCCTGTGCTTGTTTTCCTTGGGGGACAACGTGAGCAATGCGCCCATAAGCATATAGTCCATCTTTAACAGCAACACTACGCTGAACCCCTTCCGCTGCATAAAATTGATCATAAAGAGCGTTTAAAAATTTTGGCAACCCTTTTGTATTAAAATCGCCGGTTCCTTCAACGAATTGTGTAACAGCTTTGCTCAGGTCAAAAGAACCTTTAATAACCTTTCCATCCTTATCATAAACCGGCTTAATGCGCGCGTCTTTGGAGAACAAATGCAAGCTCCCAGACCTTCTAAAATCCGGCCGAAGAATCCCGGTGAAATATCCTTTACCATCTGCTCCTGTCGCTCCAAGAGCAAAAACCAATCGTCCGCCTTCGGCCTTCATGACCTCTAAAGACCTCTTTCCATCAGGGCCCATGTCCTTCGGTATGCTTTTCTCATTTATATAACCAAGGGTCTTATCGACGTTAGCCGGTGTTGCATATCGTGTATATTTTTCCTCAACCCCCTGATCGTTCTTGACCGTTTCTCCTTCAACCATAGCAAACGTCGCAAAATCCATATCAGTAGCCTGCCGTGGACTATATCCTGCCTTCTCCTTCTTTACCCGTTCCCAGAAAGATCCCTCGCCATATAACGCCGCACTGCTTAAAAAGCCGTCTTTCAAAACAACTTTTGTAAACTGTCCGTTCAAAGTTTTTCCATCAGCAAACCGTGTCTGGGACCAGCCGCTTTCTTTAGCAAGCTTAACCGCAACCCCTTCAGCGATCGAAAAATCCTGCGGAACAAACAGATAATCCTGCTGATATTTATCAATCCCTTCCAGTCCGAAAGTTGCCGCGACAGGCACTGGCGGCCCATAAAGACCTTCTTCCATCTGGCCGGCCTTCAAAGCGAACAAGCCATAACTAACATTCCAATCTGTTCCTTTCGCCGTCATCATGTCAGAATACTTAACATTGATCGAAGAGGCGCTTACAGGTAAGCCTTCTTTATAGTTGATCACATTCTCCAGCGTCCCGATCACGCCGGGAGCGTAGATCGGAGATGTCGTTTTAAGCCCGGCTTCCTGCACAAAGAACGTGCCGTTCTTGATCGTTACCGCGCCGCTGTTAAGAACAGAGCTCACTCCGGCGAAATCATCCCGCGCGACCGTGATACCGTCCGTTCCGGCCGGTTCCCCTTTGCTGAATACCGAGCCTTCCAGGAAGGGATTGAAATTGACTTCCAGTTGTTTTTGGTCGTATTCCGGATTAACAAAGCGGGCGATCTGATCAATGGTATCGCGATTCGTTAGAGCCTGAAGGGCCTTATCCGATAAAGACGGTAAAAACTTTTCTTTAAAAGCTTTCTGAACGATCTCAGGTTTAAAATCATTGGCCGCGGCTTCTTTGCTGAACTGGAGAGCGGCGATCTGTATATTTGTGATCTCTTCCGGAGAAACTTTGGCCTCACCTAAAATTTGCCCGATCGCACTAGTGTTTCCGCTGGCTAAAGCGAACATAAAAACTTCCAATCGGCTCTGTTGGGGCTTCCCAAACGCGATCCATAAAGCCTCTCCTTCGCCATCCGCCTTTAATGTCGCTTGAGTAGCACTGTTCGGGTCCGCAAAAATGCGTGCAATATTAGCCGGCCCAGCCGAGGCCATAAAATTAGCCATTTTTAGAAATTCGTTTTCTTTGGCCTCCCGTTGCGTCGCATGATAAGTCGTTACCGCAGCATTTAAGAATTCTTCGTCTTTAATTCCCAGGGCTCCAAAAATCTTGATCATTTGATTTTTATACGCGCTGTTTTCAAACAGTTGAACAACAACATCCGCCGGGCTTACTGCCTTTCCTCCCTCTTGAAGGGCGCTGACCTGGGCCACTAACGTTTTACTTTCGGACAAGGTCAATCCGGCGTCATTGAACGTTTCGCTCAAATTGACAACAGCTCTTAATTGCTTGCCAAAATCTGCAAGGGCTTTGTAAGTATCATCCGAAAATGCCCCAAATACGACCCTCCTGACCTTTCCGTTATCTAAAGCCCCCTCAAAATTGGTAACGATCCCGATCTTTTGTTTTAATTCTTCTGAAACCTTTTCTCCTAATAAAACTTCGACGCTTCCTAAGATCTTTTGACGATCCTGATTACGCACAATAAATTGAAAAGCGGTCTCCGCATCATCTTCCGCCCGCATTGAGTTCCCGACATCGGTCAAAAACTTAATAGCACTTGCCTTTTGCTCCTCTGTAAGCCCCAGATCAGAACCGTTCAATTTTTCATCAAAAAGGCTTCCTACGGCAGCAAGATCGAACTTAGGGCTGTTATATAAGGCGTTTATAACCGCCACCGCTGGATTTTGTGCTGGATCCAGCTTATTCATCATATCTTTTTTGCCTTCGGTCAATTTATAAATAGCCACTAGAACCAACGCGGCAAATTTGGCAGGATCTTCGATATTAGAGCCCAGACCTCCGGTCCCTCCCGGACCCACCTTTACAAACTGAATTGCACGATTTAACAAACCGGCCTCCGCCTGATCCTCCCGTCTTAAAAGATGGATCATGGCCGACGCTCTTGGATTATTTGCCAACGTTTCTCTAAGATCCTTGATCCTTTTTTGGAATTCAGCCTTTCCCGCGTCTGAAGTCAAATCAAGGCCACTTAATAAAACATTGCTATAAGCATTAATACCTTCTAGCCCTCGGGACAATACAGACAAATGCACATCCGTTTGAATTTGAACGGCTAATCCATCCTTTTCAGCGGCATCTCTGAAAACAGAAGCGTTGTGTTCGTTTAAAATAACATCCACCATGCTGCTGTTAATTCCTGCACCACCAAAAAGCATGGTTTTTACAATCGTATCCGGTGTTACCCGTCCATAAAGCCGTTCGGCCTGCTCGATGATCTTGTCCATCTCCGCCTGAGGAGCTGATACCCCGTCACCAAACATCTTATCAGCTTGATAGCGCTGCACAGCTTTCCGTAATTTAACTAACGCATCAAGCGTCTCCTGGCTCATCGGTCTCTTATAGATCTGAATATTCTTAAGATCGATCGGGAGATCGCTCACATCATTCGCTTTCACGTACGCTTCCGCAACACGTCCGCTGACTGGAACCCACGCGTCTCCCTGATTCGTTCGCCCTTTCTCCATAGCAAGGGCGTGATCATAAGAAACCTCTTTGGATTTCAGCTCTTTTGTCTGCCCATTGGCATCTATTACGGAAACTTTGGCGAACATCGTTCCCGAAGATCCATTCAAATTAAGATCTTCACCATGCCAACGCAAAAGGCCTCGTCCTTTGGCTGTTCCCTCCAAAAATGTTGTAATTTTTGCCTCATTATCAACAGCCACCCAATTATTGCTGGAAAAAGCCTGGCTCAGCTTTTGCTCAAAAGACTCGCTCAAGGATTTAATGCCGGAATCATTGAAATAATCAACGCTTGTCTGCTTCAAGGTTGTAACAAGCCAGTCTGTTTTGCTTTCAGGCGTGCCTTTCGTGAGCATGATCTGAATGGCCTCATTGATCCCTCTTGATCCGGCGTGGATCCTAAATTGCCCGTCTTGATTAAAATCAATGATCCCGGAAAATCCGCTCAATGAACGGCTGGTCATCGGCAAAAGACCTTTTTCTTTTAAAATGGCTTCCGGAGCCCCCGCAGGCAAAGCTGTTTCTTGAACTTCTTTAAAAATGCTGACCGGCATTGTGGAGGGAACAAAAAGCCGTCCGCTCATATCAAACCCAGCAATAATATCCTCCTGATACCCCTGCTGCAAAGGATTGTATAAATAGGAAAGACGCGGTTCAGCTTTCTCAACAAGAGCTTGCCCTATAAGCGTTCCATTTTCATCCCTGGCTTCAAGAACCTCAGGAATTTTTCCTTTTTGAAAATCAACAGCTATAACATTTGCTTTGCCGCCATTCTCAAAGGTGATCTCAGCCAAGGGGTCTGCTTTAGCAAGGGTTCCGACAAAACCTAAATTTTGAAAATTTTGATCCTCTGAATTGATCCTGCCTCTATCAAGCAGCCCCAAGAAAGACTCTCCTGTTTCTTGAGCCTCCTTGATCTTTGCTAGACCGCTCTTAGTAATAAGGGCAACATCCCCTTCAAAACTTATGGCTATTTGACCACCCATAATTTGGTCATCTTCAACAATTCCAATATGTGTGAATTTTGAGAAAAATCCCGCGTCCTCGACTTTAGCAGTAGAAACCAGCTGTTGCTGTATAACGCCTGCCGCGAAGATCGCGTCTTCCGCCGAAAGGCTTGGATCGGAAAGCACTTTGCGCGAGGACCCATCCGCAGCAGAAACCTCAACAATTTGCGAGGGATTCAACGGTTGAGAAAAAGAGACGTTCGCCAGATCCTGCAGGGCTTCCGGCGTAAGAAACAGTGTTTTCCCGAGAATTCCTGCTTGGGTTCCTTCCGGGAATTGTGCTAACACCATTTTTTTACTTTCCTCATCTTCACTGGAAAGGACAAGGACCTGTTCAACAAAAACGGCTCTGGACGGATCTTTCTTTGCCGCGCTTTCTAGGGCCGTTCGTGCTGTTTCCGCTGTAAGCCCGGTAATAACATTTCCGTTCGCGTCTTTAATAGAAGCTGTCGAAAAAACAACTGGCTGCTGCTTCTCGCCCTCGCCCAAAGCGATCTTCCCTCTTTGTAAAAATTCATCAAGAGAAACCATGACCTGAACAGGGCCAAGATCCTTTGGCTCCGCTTCGTTTTCGGCTTCAAGAACATAAAGAACGAATTGCTTTTTGCCGTCGTTTCCCGCTTTCGCTTCGACCAACACGGCAGATGCCCCTGGCGCCGCCGTTTTATCCATAAACTCGGCAGAAACAAAATGCGAAGCGACCACTTGACTCGCGTCTATAGGCTGCTGTTCGGTTGAGGCCTTTTTCGCAATCTCTCCTATAAGAGCCGGATCGACTGTTTTTTCTTGCTCTCTTATCGTCGCTCGGCCAAGGGCGCTTATAATAGGAATGACCAGATTCTGTCCTTTTCTAAATTCCACTGAATTATTTCCCGCCGCCTCTGCTTTGACGTCATAATCGCCTCTTAAATTTGACAGGCGCAGGAAAGTCCCATCATCTTTTTCAGAAAAATCTAAAGACACGTCAGCTTTCAAAACACGCGCATCCGGCTCATCGGGAAGCTTAACGGTTATGGTAGCTCCATCGCTTGTGGCAAAACGATATAATGGAGCGATCGAGGTGTCTTTAAAATCCGATCCTTTGCCTTCCAGCGAAAATCTGAATCCGCCGCCAATTTCAAAAGAAGAAAGCTCAAAAACCTTAGTATCCATCTTATGAATTAAGCCAACCACTTCGGTTTTGCCATCTTTGATTTCTGTTAATGTTGCATTCCTTTCTATATCCGCGGTCGGCTTATATTCTCTAAATGTGCGTGTTTGCAAAAATGTTACTTCTGACCCTTCCTTCCCTTCCGTTCCGAAATAGCGGACATTCAATCCGTCATGAACAGCGATGGCGTTCTTGATCTCAGAATCATTTAAGCCTCCGATGGTCCAGCCGAAATTATTACCATAATTAAGAATGGACCCCTCTCCGGCCATAACACCGCTGCGGTTAGAAAAGATCTGCATCTTATAATCGCCGGCATATTCTGTTTTAAATCGCTTATCAAAGGCCTCCGGAACATTTATCTTTCTAGCTGCATCGACCGTATACGCCATAGCCCGGCCGCTTGATACGTCCAGATTAAAAATCGTTCCGCTTGTGCCGATCGCTGTATAATCAGCAAGCTGCCCGTCTTTATAAAAAATATCACCGCCTGCAATGCTTTCAGAAAGAGACGCGTATTTCGGCAGCACTCCAAACGGCGAGTCCAGCGTCTCAGCGTCCGCGACCGTTGATGTGCCGGGCTTGACGAATTTCACTTCTGGCGGCGTCGGGTTATCGCTTTCCTTAACATAATATTGATGAAGCGCCTCTACGGTTAATTCATCAATAACTCCCTGTTGGAAAAACGATGCGGTGGTCGCAGAAGGATGTGTGCCATCTTCCGCTGGCAAAAACATGCGGGCCCGGGCAAAACGGGTCTGCCCCGCATCTAAAGGATTCAGCTTCTTGACCTCCTCAAGCGCCTGTTGCAAGCCTAAAAGATCCTTCACTTCCCCCATATGATTGCCGACCGCGCTTTTCGCTTCTTCCTTTGAATTAACGAACGCTTCCAGCCCTTCCGGCGTTGCAGAAGCCGCTCCGTTCTGCGCGATATAGCTGTTAACGATATCTAAAAGCTCTTTCAGCACTTTTTTATCAGTGCCCAATTTCATGACCAGTTGCCGGGCTTTATCGTCGAGCTTTTTCCAGGACGCTTCATAGGCGGCCATTTGTTCAGGAGAGAAACTTCCCGTCGCTATATTTCCGCGCAAGATCTCCAAAGGCGAGATCCCTGCTGTAAAAAGATCAAGCACTCCCAGTCCATTTAAAGCATTGACACCTTCTTTTTCTTTGATCTCAAGCGTCTGAGGATCCATCTCGATCTTACGGTCCTTATTGACGCTGAAGATCATAAGCGTACTGGGCTGCTGTCCTCCGCCGGCGAGACGCACAAGTCCCGTCTTATCGACCCCGGGTTCTTCTCCCCATTTTTCAAATGTCGAGATAACATATCCTTCATCTAAAGCGCCGACTATCGAATCATAACGAAAACTTCTCTCTGATATAAAAGAACCGACAAGATCATTGATCGCTTGAAACGCCCCGCCCTGACTTCCCTGACGGGCGTAATATGTTTTGTCCCCATAAACAGCCAACACCCGGGGATTGGCGTTCATTTTTCCGAACTTGACCGCAGGAGCGATTCCCATTTCTCCAAGAGGAAGCCCCTGTTCAATCGACCCGGGAAGCTTCGAAGCCCATCTAAAACCAGCTGCGCTTTCAAATTCTAAAATATGTTCTTTCTCATCCTTCACGCCTGGAGTGCGGTCATATCCATAAACCGCAGCCGACGCGTTAAAACGTCCAATCAGCCATGTGGGATTAGCTTCCTCTGCGCCCTTGGGGTTCAAATAATCCGGCTGAAATCCCAGAGAATAAACCGTTTTGCTCTTCTCTACGACCTGTCCTCCGGATTGTTTTGTTTCCGGAGCGTTATATTTAAAAATTTTGGCGGTCCAAGGACTTACTTCGCCAGCGCTACGAAAATATTCCATCTTAACGCTTCTTGGATCTGTTTTTCCTTCTCCTAAATAAACAGTTGTGTTAAAGATCTGATCCAGGCCTTTGTCTTCTTTGAACAATCTTAATAAATTTTCAATACCGACAACCGTATCCGGGCTCAAAGAATCGCGGGTCTTAGCAAGATCCACATCTCCATTTTCGTTCTTTACCAATCCATCACGAATATCCCCCTCTGATATTCCTAATTTCTTCATAAGGCCATCGTCAAGGACCATCCCAAACGACACCCTTCCAAAGCCAGGCTGGATCTTGGCGATCTCCCATCCGGCAGGGCCGACCCCGGCAATGCTGACCTCTGTTTCTTCCGCTATAATATTTGTATCAATTTTGACATCGGATGTTTTATATAAATAATAAGCATAACGATCAACTTTCTTGCTCTGCTCTTCGCCCGCCTGCTTAGCCTCACCCTCAAGTTTTTCTAAAGCCTTAGCTGTCTTTCCATCAATCTCTACCTCTCCGGTCTTTTCCAGAGCCCATCGATAATAAGTAAACCCTAACAGGTCTTTTGTGATCTCCGGCTTTTGGAATTTCGATAACAACATCCCCAATGTTGACTTAATATTTGTAACGATCCCTCCCTCAATGAACATGTCATTGTTGACAAAACCTCCGGCAAGGTTGGTATTGACCTGATCAATGGCCCATTCATCTTTCGCCTTTTTGGTTATGTTCGAAACTCCCATAAAGAAATAATAATGTTTTTGTTCATCCGTCAGATCTTCGTTTTCATCAAGCTGTTTACGCAGACCGCGGATTTTAGAAATAGAATCCATTCCCCAACCCGCACGCTCGCCGGCCTGCTCATAAAAACGGACCATTTGTTCAATAGAATCAAAGCTTCCTTTTCCATACTCCCATCCGCTCGGCATGGTGCCGTTTGCCCTTAAGAAATTATTGCCAAGCTGTAAAGCAAAGGTCGCTCCCCCTCTATAAAAAGTGTCCCCGAAAGCACTCAAAACGCTCCCGCCTTCCAAACTGGCGCCGTCTGCGCTGCCGCTGGAACGGCCTAGCGCGGAAGCTCCTTCTGCCAGCACCAATGTTCCCAAAAATCCGACCAAACGTAAACCAAGGGTCTGGTATTTATCTTTTTGCCCTTCATCATCTTCATCAATCACCGCATCTTCCAGCCGATCCATTCCAAAGGCGATCGCTACGCCTACCAATCCCTGCACAGCTTCCGCCAGCAATCTGGAGGATAGGGCCTGCCTCTGCATCAAATGAAGCTGCGGCAATCCCCCTTCTAAAGCGTCTTCCTTAAGAGAATAGTTTCCTTCGGGATCTAATCCTTTTGCTTTAAGTTGCGCAAAACTTTCTGTAGGGATCGTGACCTTTCCGTCGCTGTCAACATTAAGAAAAGCCGGCCGGCCTTGTTTATCTAATATAAAATACCGGCTCCTTTGGTCGTTGGCATCGACCAGCTGTCCGTCTCTCTTGCGTATAGCATAATTAGAACCATCTATTGTTATGCCTCTGAAGCTTTCGAGCTGATCTCCAGGTCTTTCAACAACTCCCGAATCTCCGATCCCGCGGGTAACAATTTTATCTATTCCTACAAGCTGTTTCTGGTCGTTCTCTCCTAAAATGTAATAATTGTTTTTATCATCCTTATAAGCTTCTTGTAAATCGCCGTTTGAATCTCGCGCAAACAGTCCGGCAGAAACAACCTCGTCATCACCTACAAAATTTCCTTTCTTAACATCCCCTCTTAAAATTTGCGGCAAGGATCCTGAACTGACAATATCAAATAAAAGGTTTCCAAAGGTTTGTCCCACCTGACCAATAGCCTGGGACACAAGAGTGTCGGCCGCAAATGTTTCATCATCGATTTCTAAAAATAAATACCGCAAGCCGATGCTTGCCGCATTCCCAACAAGTCCTCGGCCAATCGAAAGACCCGCTTCTTTTAAAAATTCTCCCAAAGATTCAGGAGCCTTTAGATCTAAGAATGAATTAACAGAATCTAAACCAACCTGGTCTAAACTAAACGAAAGTCCCATCAGGCCGATCTGTGTTCCCAGGCTTGAAAGAAAGCCGACCGCGGCCTGTTTTAAAATAGGATCATCAATGTCTATAATTTTATCTAATTCTCTAGCAAGATAAGCCTTTGGAAAAGCAACGATCAGCGACTGCGCCATTCGTTGGGCAAAAACCACCGGCACGTTGCCGATCCCGGTCCCCAATCCCCGGAACGCAGCCCCGCCCAGCGCCGCGCCAGTCAACCCGTTCGTCCCGGCCTTGACCGAAGAATCCAGAGCTCCGGCAAAGCCCGACGTCAGCATACCGCAGCCGACGGACAGCGCCGTAGAAAGGACAATGCCCATGACGAAGCCCACATCCTCGTCCCACCAGCCGTTCATGATCGCGATCTGATTAATGGTATTAACAAGTTCACCGATACCGATCGCGGCGATGCCCGCAATGATCGTGCCCATTTTGGCCAGCTCGCTGGCGAGCTTGGCCAGCATGCCGGCGATCTTTCCAGCCTCAGCAAGGCTGTTTAACCATGTCCCGAAACCCCAGGTGACGATCGATATAACGACCGTGATAGCAACGTCCGTCCCCGCGCGCGCCCAGGCTTCGCCGACATCGCCCAAAAGACCGGGCAATTCATCCGACTGATCGACCCAGCGGTCGCCCCAGACGAAAGCTTTTTCGACATCATCAACATTTTGGTAAGAAACAGAGATCGGGATATTCTTCTTTAAGATCAAGACATATCCGCTCAGGTCTTTTAAGAAGTCTTCCTGAGACATGATCCGCTCAACGCCGGTGTCCTGAACGTGGACACCTTTGTCATCGATCGCCGTGACGGTCACAAAGTGTTCTTGTCCGAAATTGGCGATGAACGGAACATTCAATTTTAGGATATCTTGCGGTTCCAGTTTAATGACCGCGTGATCGAGCTGATAGAGCGAGATGACCTTATCGATCGCGTAAAGGGACGTTTTAAGCGTCGGGTCTCCGGGCTTGACAATGTCTGTAAGAAGGTCGACCGACAGGGTCGAAAGAGCCGCCTGTTCCAGGGAGATCGGCATTTTGCTTAATTTCAAGAAATCATGAAGGGCGAAAACGCCGCAGTTCAACGGATGGATGCCAGGCTTGCGAAGCCATTGAGCGACTTCCTGGATCTTTTCGGGGCTTAAAGACGTTTTGGCCGAAATACGCAAACCGTCAATGTCACGGAATTCTTTTTGGTTCGGAGAGGCGATCTGGATATCCAGATTGCGGTTGCCTTCCATAGCGGCGCGGCTTAAAAGGCTCTGGACATTGGTCGCCAGCATTTCTGCCGCTTCCCGCTGCGGCAGCTGAAGCTCCAGCGCCGGTGCCTGCGAGGCGATCGGCATGCCGGTCATGGAGATCGGCTGAGCGCTCCAGAGGACCGCCGGATTGTAGTTCATGGCCCAGCTGATCTGCTCCGGAAGAAAGACAAAAACAACGATCGCGGCAACTAAACGAAGCCAGCCTTTAAAACGGCTTTTGAAGGCTTTTTCAGGCTCCGTGCCATATGTATTCTGGACATTATTAGATATAGAGACTCCCTCGTTCTCAGAGCTTTGAGCATCAGAGACACGAATGGCCTGCATATTTATGTCCAGTCTGTCGTCCATAAAAAGGGTCTTTTTTATGTCCAGATTGTACGTTAGTTTGCTAGCCGGAAGGTTCTGTATAAACAAGAAAACCGCCGAAAGGCGGTCATTGAAGAATTAAAGAATTGTCCAAAATGTTTTCAGGTAAAGCGGTTTCTTAAATTTAACTCACTTTCCTCCGGGCTAGGTGTTTCAAGTATAACACCTGTCCATAGTGTCAACAAATTTTTTCAAAAATTTTTTTATCAATGAAATGCTTTATTTAGAACAAGTTAGGCGTTTTTTGAAAACTATTTTCTCGAACGAAAATAAATTGTTTCTTATATATAATAATGCCTTTTCCCGTCGGAAACTTTATGCTTTTGACTGGACATTTTATTTTTTTAACTTTTCTGATTGGACATTAAAAATCTGCCTGGACATTAAACAAAAAAACGCCATGCAATTTACTATAAATTTGATATCTCTTAAGCAAAAAATAGGTAGAAAAAGGCTGTCCATTTTTCGCCAAGCAAAAAATAGAGACATCTGCCATTGATTTGAGCGGGGTCATTTTGGAGAACAGAAACAGCCTATACAAAAACACCGAAAATCCTTCAAAGACTATCCTGTCATGCGGCTCATGGGGTTTTCTGTCATGAACTGAATAAAGATCGGTCCGCCGACCAGGATACCAACAACCGGGAAAATAAAGAACAAAAGAGGCACCAGAAGCTTCATAGGCGCCTTCATGGCAAGCTGCTCACCCCGTCGATACCGGGCAAGACGCATGTCTTCTGAAAGGATGGTCAAGGCTTCTGAGACCGATGTCCCCATCTTGTCGGCCTGGATCAGGGTCCGCGTAAAGGTCGCAAGGTCCGCAAGATCATATTTGGCTGAAAGGGCCTTTAAAGCATCTCGTCGGGTCTTCCCAACGTTGATCTCCTGAAGCAAAATATTAAGCTCGCTGACCATGACCGAAGGCGGAGACTTTTCAACGACCCACTTCAGCGCCAGCATAAAATCCAGCCCCGCGTTGACGCACAGCCCCAAAAGATCAACAGCGTCGGGAAGTTCTTTCATGATGATCCCCTTGACCTTTTTGATCTTTCCGCGCAGCCAGTATTCCGGAAGCATGTATCCAAAAAACACGCACAAAAGAAGCCAGATGACCATATAATCAGGCTCGACCAAAGGATACGTAAAGATAAGCATCGCGACGATCGAGATCTCTTTGAACAGCCAGAATTCCTCAGGCGTTAAATTGACATGCGCCATCGAAAGTTCGCGCAGGATCTTTTCGCGCAACTGCCCGGAACCGACGAAGGGTCTGTTGAACATCGCAACCGACCGGACGATCGCCAGAGGATTTTTTCTTTTCTTCGTCGGACGCAGTTCATAACCGAAGGCCTGCAATGTCGGACGGGCCTCCATTTCCAAGGGGAACAGCCCCAGGACAAAACTAAAGGCGCACAAAAACCATAATAAGACCGCGATAAAAAACATACCGCTCCTTTTTGATTCTTAAAAATCCTTCAATGAACTGATCTGCCATATCATATACGCCCCGACCACTTCGAGCAGAAACGAGGCGACCAGCAGGTTCCTTCCAACCGGCGTGTCATACATGATCTTAAAATGGTCCGGATTGATCCCTGAAACCCACCCGAAAAAGACGATCGGCAACGCCGCCATGACCACGCCCTGGATCTTTCCCTGAAGGGTCAGAGTGTCGATCTGCCCCTGGATCCGCTTCCGCTGGCGGATGACCTCAACGATACGCTGAAAAATGGCCGGCAGGTTACCGCCGGTCTCTCTGGCCAGAAGGATCGCCGTGATCATCTGCTGCAACGACGACGACGGTTGACGATTGTATAAATGTTCCAGCGATTCTTCCAACGAAACGCCCATTTTATTTTCCCCCAGGACAGTGGAGAACTCCTGATTGGCGGGGTCGCTCATCTCCTCCGTGACCGCCTCCATCGACTGCATCAAGCTTAACCCCCCGCGGAACGAGCTGGACATGATCATCAGCACATCGATCAGCTGATCAGAAAATTTCTTTTTATTGGACGCGATCAAAAATCGCGTGTAGATCGACGGAAAAATAAAACCGAGCACGACCCCCGCCACGGCACCGTAAACCTGCATTTTTTGCGGAAAGAAAACAAAGAAAAGCCCGCCCAGAAGAAGCGGGGCGAGCAGATACATCTGGACCACTTGACGGATCTGGGCCCGGGGAATGACCCTCTCCAGTTTAGAAGAAAGCTGATGGGCCCTTTTTTGATTTAAAGCGACTGTTTGACGATACGCTGACGGCAGGATCCAATACCCAACGATCACGCAGGTTGTAAAAAAGAAAAATAACGCGAGAACGAACATGACTTGACTTTCCCCCTGAAGTCGAACCCTGCCTTAAAACACGCAGTCACAGTTCCTCAAACATTGTATACAGACGGTAGAATATGTGCTGGCGTCGCTTTCCAGCGTGCAATTGCAGTTTGTTTCAAAACACGTCAGGTCGACCCATTCACGAACGCGGACCCCGGTCGATGGATTGATCAGGTCCGAATAAAAACATTCACTGGTCCTGCCGACGGCGTTTGTTCCCAACGGCTCATACTGCTTGCCCTGTCCGAAAGTGTCGCCTGCGGCTTTCCAGCGGCCCTGCATGCCCCGCTGGATATACCCCCGCAGCCCGATCCAAAACGCGAACAGCAGCATCGTGACCAAAGCCGCGTATTCAATGGCGGTCGTGCCGCGCCGACTTCTTTTTTTTCTCCATATCATCATAACAACTCCGCCTGTAATGACAAGGCCGGTCTTTTAATTTTTTATTCGGGAATATTGTGTGGGGCGACCATGTCTCCCGACTCAATGAACGTTTGATTGCACGACGTGAACTTCACCCGCATGCCCTGGTTCCCGTAAAGGGCCCCGCCTGAGCCGCCCCAGTAATAGTTCGCGCAGCTGGCGCTCTGCACGCCGTATCGCAAGATCTCATGGACAGCTTCCCAGCAGGCTTTTTCTTTTCTGTCCTGCTCATACTGCGGTCCTGCCGGCGGATCTGTCAATATATACTTCGGTTGCCAATTGATCATGAAGCCCTGCCTCAAATAAATGGGCACAGCCGGCACCTTTGGCGGACTGTTCCGGGCGATCAAATCCTCGATCAGCGGATCAATATGCATCGCGCATTTATCAAAAATATCGCCGCCTGTTATGTTCTGCCCATGGACCACCGCCGGATGCGAGAAGTTCGGCAGAGAAAACGGGATCTTGTTAAACAGCTTGAATTTCGAGATGTTCGGTGATTGATCAAACCGTATGACGCGCGCCTTGGTCATCCCAAAATGATTCCGCAATTCATAACAGCGCGTGCTCCCCAAAAACCCCGTGGTGTATGTTTCGATCTTGGGCCAATCCATCGGCCCTGTTCCGGCGTAATCACACAGCCCCATGCATCGCCGGGGGATCCTAGCCTCGACTTTGACGGCATGCAGAAGGCCGTCATTCTGAACATTCGCCCCATCGGACCAATCAGGGTCATCATCCGGATTTCCCCGCCAGACATAGATCGCGAAGGCCGCAAGCGCGTCAGAGGTCTTCTCTGCTTCCTGCGCGTCGATCAGCATCTCAGATGGAGAATCCTGATTCGTGCCCGTGAAGCTTGCGTCATGATATGTTATGGTCTGCGTCGGGTTATACGGAAACCTCGGCGCGCAGGGAGCCACTGTGCTGGTATACAAAGAATTTGACCGCGCATACCCGGCCGGGGTCGGGGACAGCGACAACTGATAACCGGCCCCCAGATCAGCCTGACAATTGGTCGGGGCGATATCCGCCGCGGGGGTGTCAAAAGGCGTCCCATTATCAAGGAACTCCGTGATCCGATTGTAAGCCTCATTAAATTTATCTCTGGCCTCGATCATCTGCAGCCTCCGCAAAGACAGGCTGTTTTTCCGCATAGTAAGTTTATTCACAAAAGGATCCGCGACCATGATATTGGCCTTTAACCATTGCCGGTAGGGCGTCTCCGGGTTGGCGCCAATGGCTTGCGCGCAATCCGTTGTAGCGATCAAATTGTTATAAAATGGCGAGGTCTGTCCCGGCACGATCCACTGGCAAGAGTTTAAAAGATGCCTCATGCAGGAATCGATCTGGGTCTGAGGGGTCGTGCAGTCCACCAGCAACGTGCTTCCATCATGGCAGGTCTGGGTTGTCGGAACAAAGGTCGCCGTCGGGCAAAGATTCGTCAAAGACTGGATCAGCGCGGTATACTGCCCGTCAGGCGCGATATAACCGGGAGCGTCCGGACATTCGTCGATCGCGGCCGTGTTGGCCGTGCACTGAGCGACCGTCAATGAACGCAGGCACTTTTTATACGTGCCCAAATAAACAGCGTCCCCGGCCGCCGCGGGGATCGTTGGCGTTGATAATATCCTCCAGTCCGCTCCGGCAGTGATCGATTTATCGACCTCATACGATGGAACGAACGGCCGCGGAAGATCATCGCAATATTGCGTGCCGCAGTTCTCGAGACACGCCTGGTATTTCCCTTTGATCCCCACATAATTATTGCCGCTGGCGTCCTTTAAAAGCTGCGGATTGTTGTTTCGCGGAGGCGGGACCGCTGCAGAATACGTAAGGTCGTTCGTCACAGCGGTTGACGCCCAATCCATACATTTTATAACAGCTGTAAGCCCGTTATCATTGGCATTATAAAGATTGTCGCCGTTATTATCATATCCCAGCCGCTCTTCGGCGCTCAGCATCGTGCAGCCCGGGTTGGGTAAACACCACGCATCAAAACAATTGGCTGCCTGATAAGACATCGTCGCGCCTGCTTCGTCCCGGTCATTCAACCAGTCATTTAAAATAAGCGCGATCTCTCTAAAATGCTCTCGAAATGACCACAGGTAGCCCCAGCGCTCCTTACGCGTCACCGTTTCTTTGCACGCGACGCTTGCGCTGTTAGCGGTACAGGCGGCCTTGTTATAGGCCGGCTCGATCCAGTCCGCAATCTTTAAATACCAATCAGAAAATGTCGAGACCAAAAGCCCGCGCATCTTCAGGCCGCTCAATTCCGCGGTCAAAAGCTTAAGTTCCGTGATCTTTTTATGGAACGCGTCCAGAAAATCATCCGGCCACTTATCGGCAGGCGCTGACCCGGCTTCTCCGCAAGCGCAGTCCACCGGAAACACCTGGCTATACATTTCCTTGGCCCCTGTCGCATCGTTGATCCGTTCAAACCAAAGCGTTCTGGTGCATCCACCCGTTCCGTGCTTTAAACACCCAACATCATACGGATAATTGGCCGAACAATAGAAATCCGCTCCTTGTTTAATCCCGGGAAAATTAATATTTGTCCGGGCGTTCTGCGATGCTGATACAGCAGCCATGGTCACTGTCGGCCTGGCCGCAACTTCAGCACAGACAGCATCAGCGGCAAACAGCCTGTTGATGGCTCCTTTTCGCACCCGATCGGGCGCGTTATAAAATCCCATATCGATGAAGGCGTGCTCTCCCGCATAATCCGCGTAACGAAGCGGCGTGCCCAGACTGTCCGTGAGCGTTTGTCCGCCGTATTGAATGACCGCGGTGATCAAATACGGAAGAGTGAACTGGTCCACAGGACGGAACAGTGTGCGGTAATTGCACGCCTGGTCCGCAATATTCCACCACAAACACCCTAAATGATGCGCACCCGGAAAAGAAGTCGGAAATTCCAATTGGTCCCTCATTCGATAGAATAGCGGAAAAACACCGACCTGATCGTCACCCCGTGAAATATAAAACCCACTGGCGTCCTGGGCCCGGAAGCGGTCCTGCAAAGAAAGAACGAATCTGTTCGTAAACGCTAACGCTGCCGTCGCCACTCCGTCTTCGATCTTTTGACGGTTGTCCGCGATCGCCGCCGCGTGCAGCGAATGCCACCTGACTGAATCGTTGGGTTCGGGATCAACATAATACGCATCAGACACATCATCCCTGCCGACCCATTCCCTGAATGAGATCATCCGAACAGCGCCTCCAGCAGCGTGCATTGTATTGTTAACAGCCCCTTCATAGAACGGATCAAAAATGAACGGTAATCCCCGCGATGCCTCGATCGTAGTGTCATTCGCGTCACCATCTTCATACAAAAAGCTCCGCTGATAACATTTGGCTGGATATTCCGCCCCGCAATACGATGGCCTTGACGTCGCGCATGTCGCCTGATCCGCCTCTGTCGTGCAGGCCGCAACAGCGCAACAGGGCGGGACATCCGCTGGAGGCAGTCCGGCCGTGCAGCGTGTATCGCCAGAACAGCTGCCGCAACAAGCCGCGGCCACGGGAAAACAGCACGGATTGCAGACAGACGCATCGTTCGTGCATGTTCCGATCGGTGGTATAAAGGTCTGCCCATCCACAAACCCCCACAAATCCGGAGCCGTAGGCGAAGGCCCTCCCGGAATTAAATAAACAAGGTCTTCCAGGCGGGCCAAAAATTCATCCACATAATAAGACGGGGTTCCCACGACCCCCTGCAGCCGGCGGGTATTGTAATGCGCGAACCGCGCGTATGAATCCACAATTTCATCATCCTGGATCTCACCGCCATTCACAACAACATAAACACCGTCATTGTCAAAATCCAGTGTGTCAGGAAGCTCGATCGGGTCATCGACCAGTTTCTGAATAGCGATCTGGATGCCCTGCTCAATGACCTGGTCCTCGATCTCCTTAAAGGTCTTGGCCATCATTTCGTTCCACATGGACGTGATCCCGGGCTGAACCACGGTGATCTGCAAAATAATGGAAATCGTCGTAAACACAATGGCCAAAATAGCGCCGACAACGACTGCCCACAAAAGCGCGCTGACAAGCGAACCAACTCCTGGAATAATATTAATGATGATGGCGATAACAATGACGATCGACAGCAGGATGATCTTAAATACCGCCTCCAACCAGCTTGACGAATCGCAATATCCCGCTTCTCCTTTTAAATGTTCCTGGGATAATTTTTCCGCCGTTCCGGCCAAATAAGACGCCGTGAGCGCGGAAGACGCTTCGGCCGCCATCAGGGTCCGGGTCTTTAAGTCAGAGGCCCGGTTAAAATTCAACGTGATCGCATAGAACAACAACCCAAAAGCGGCCAGCAGGATCAGGATGATCCCGATCTGCCCTGACTGTGAACGGAGTGATGAAGCTCCTTGTCTGAAAGACGCTTTCCGGATGGAATGGAACATTGTTTCTCGCAAGAATCGAATCACGCTTATTCCTTTATGGTCGGTCCTTTAATGTTTAAACAGATCGCTGCTGACCGCAGCATCAAACGTTGCCGGCGTATAAAAATCCTCTTTAAGCTGATACAGCGGGCCCGCCACGCCAGCCGAGCTATAATCGGTCATCAAAACCCTCTCGTGGGCCTTGCGTTGTTCGATCATGCTTTTTCCGATCCATAAAAACACCCGTATCATTCCGGCAAACAGCAAGATCGTCGCCATCATCGCCATTGTGAATTCAAGCGTTACCTGCGCTCTTTTTGATCTCATAACCGTCTTCCTACTTGTAGATCGTCTGCCACTTTCGGCCGCGCACATCGTCCAAGCGGCTGCGGATATATAAAATTTTGCTCGATTCATCAAAACAGGTATTCTGCACGTTCTCCGCCGAAAAACAATTATTGCAGGCCTCGACCGGATTGGGAAGCCCGAAAACTCCATTATTATAAGCCCAGGTCGATCCTCCCCAGACGCGACGGCTGCCGCTTTCATCGCAAAAACGGTCCGTGTCATTGCTTAACAAAAAAATTCTTTCAATGATATCCACATGGTCCCTTTTGGTCGTGCTGCGGACAACCTGATTCGTTGACGGGATGACCAGCTTCCCTTCCTCTAACCTCAAATACGTGCCGTCTTTCGTGAAAGAATACATCCGCACGTCTTTCTGCAGGCCGACCTCCGGCTTGACCGGCTGAGTTGCGGAACAACCGGCCGGCAAAGGAACGGTCGTGCAATGAGCCGTCCACCAGGCGACCAAATCCTTAAGCTGCTCGTCGCTTCTGTTGTCCCAGGAAAAATCGATCTCGCCTTCTTGAGAATCCATCACCAAAAAAGATGTCGGCAACAAAACGCCTGCCGCGGCCCCGGCATAAGATAACGTATGCACGGTCTCATCCTGAAAATCGCTATCCACATCCGCCCGTTCCCCAACCTGAAGGGCGAGCACGCCGTTGACCGTGAACGGACTTCCCGCTTCATCTCTAAACGTTACTGAAACCGTCGGGGGGGTTCCTTCTTCCGGGACCGGATAAGCCGCCACAGCGATCCACTGCCACATGAATTCATCTCTTAATTCTACGGAATTGGCTGCATCTAACGTATAATTTTCCGGAACATATCCATTGCCAACATCCGTTAAATCCCCGTCAAGGTCCAGGTCGAACCTCCATTTGGCTGGAAGATTCGGGCAAGAGCCTCCTCCTGTCCCGGAACACCAATGTTCATTTGCCGGATAATTATAATTTTTACGCATAAAGACCGCAAATCCGCCGCCCGTGTTCCAGCATGCCCGCGGCGTAACCGTATTGCACGGCGGCAAAACAACCGGATTAAGATCTGACGACCCAAAGGCCTGGCCTTCCCTGCGCCGCTGGATCCTTACCTGGCCGGCAACGGAAATATTCAAATAAATAAAATCAGCCATAATAAGAGGGAACCGTTGGCCGTTGATAAATACATCATAAAAAGGGAAATTGCTTTTTTCGCCCATGTCCTTAGGGTATAACATGTTCTTGCTGAACGTGCCTGACCCCTGGGCCAAGAATGGCAAGCGATTGCTCGTGCCCTGTTTGCTGCCAGGCTCAACAGTGAGCCGGTCCTCCAGGATCATGATGCTGGCTGAATTACGCGCTGCAATGATGTCGCCGTATCGCCCCTCCGAGGTCCGATAAGATTCCAGGAGTGCTAAACGGAACGCGCGCAGCTGATTATTCGTTCTTTGGGACATGCTCAGGCCCACTTTAATAAGGCTGGCGATCACGAACATGACAACAGCCCCAAAGACCGCCAACTCCGCGGCTGATTGAGCGGATAACCATCGGGTTTTAAAAAAAGATCTTTTTTTCATAATGCTCGCCATGCGCCTTACGGTATAAAAGAACCAAAAGATTCATAGCCCGTTTTAGTGCTTGTAGAATTGGTATAATCTTCCCTTAACGTCCAATACCCGCTTCCGTCTTCCATGGTCAAGATCTTGGTGAACACGTTGGCGCGATCGCCAAAAACAAGGTTCGTATCCGCCATATACGGATCATACTGATCGCCCACATCGTCGATAGCGGCCCTCCATCGTCCTTGTATGCCCCGCTTAAAATAAACCCCGATGGTCAGGATCGCCGCCATAATGATAACCCAGATCATGGATTGCTCTAACACAGACTGTCCTTTTCGAGATAGCATAGCCTTTTCCTTCAATATTCTTTGGTAAACCCCGAATTTGTGAGCTGTTGCGACGCCACAATCGTCGCGTCATCATATTGATACATTAAATTCCCCACTCTCTCGATGCGTGTTTTTTTCTTTCTGACGTCCGCCCGCGTATCAACCAAATCAATTTTCCCGTCCTCTCCGCCCTTCTGTTCAGCGCACTGTTGAAGCCCGATCTGGTCCGCCACAGATTTCACCGTCGCCTGTATCCCTCGTTTCATCAAAGGAGAAAGCGCTATTACGATCCCGACAACTATGCTGAACAACAAAACATACTCCAGAAATGTCTGCGCCTTCTGTCTTTCTTTATATTTTAATTCTTTATATTCCATAAGCTTAATTGGCAAACTTTGGCGGAAGCTGGTTAGAAAAAGAGTCCGCTCCTGTTTCATAGTTCAAATATTCTTTCTTCGCTATAGGGACCGTCCCACCATAAACCCCGGCCTGCAACGTGTCCACGATCACAGAATCCTGCCGGCGTTCATTTTCCACTTTTAAATAATACGGGTCGTAACCCCGAACAAAATTTCCGTATAGATTTAATGTGGTGTCTCGAAAAACAGCATTGACCTGATCATACATAAACCCGCGAACCATAAGATGGCGGCCATGGATGGCCCTGTTAACGTAAGTAGACATGGCAAGTACGGCGGCTGTCACCAAAAAAAAGATGAGAACGTAGTCGACTCCGGCTTGTGCATATTGTTTTTTACTGCGCCTGAACATGACTCCAGCCCCCTGACGTCCTTGGATGCTGTGGAAAAAAACAGGCTTACCCGACCCGATTTCGGGCTGACCGAGTAAGCCTGTTGTTGCTGCAAATTAACATATAGGGATTACTTGCCCCAATATGTGTAATCCATGTTTCCAGTAAAGATCACGTTATAAACAACGTTTGTTGTTTCTTTGTCGATCAAGACGCTGTTCAAAGTCCCAACATTGTAAATTTCGTTGGTCTTGGAATGGAATTTCGTCTTGCGGCTCATATTGATATCAACATCAAACTGATCGCCGATATCGTCAGATGCTTGCCGCAAACGGCCTTGGATACCGCGTTTGACATATGTTTGAATAGTCAAAAGCGCGCCGATGACGATAACAATCAACACCGCGTATTCCAAGGTGCTTTGCGCGCGTCTTTTTCTTAATCGTTTAAACATAATTTATCCTCCTTAAAAAATTCAGCTCTTTGGTTAATATTACCAATTTGACGTATCGCCGGTGTTGAAGTTTTCTTCCTTAAACCCGCCAGCGTCTCTGGTCGTGTTTGAAATCTGATCGATCCCAAACCCTTTTGACTTAGAATAAAAGTCATCCGTATTTTCATCTTTCGTAACCTGGTACTCTGATGTCAAATAATACGGCGCATACTGTAGCTTTGTGCTGGCTGCACCGGTGGGATCAAACTTAGTATCCGTTTGATTTTTCATGTAAATCGCACCTTGACGGATGCGTCCCTGCAGAGCGCGCTGTGCATAGGTTTGCATCGCAACCACAGCAGCAACGACCAAAGAGATCAAAAGAGCATATTCTGCGGTCTGCTGCGCTCTTTTATTTTTTAAAATTGTTTGTAACATGTTTTTTCCTCCTTAAACGTTTAGATTCATTATGAGCCAAAAACACGCCCAAGGCGTGCCGTGCCATAACAAATTTACTTGGCAAAAACACGGCAAGACATTAAATTCATGCCTTGGCCTGCTGAATCCAGGGCCCTGTTCAAATAGGTAGAAAATCTACCCGTGCTCGGATTCAAGAAGATGAGCAAAACAACAATGATCGCTGTAACCAACACGATATATTCCAATGTGCTTTGCCCGCGGCGCTTCAAGAGTTTATTTTTAAACATACTAAATCCTCCTTAAAGTTTGCTTCTTTTAGTTTTATCGGAATTCCTCATGGATCGCCTGTTGCGTTGCCTGCACCGAACGGAACACATAAGTACTCATGGCAACCATGGCGGCCGCCACAATGGACACGACGATGGCATATTCAACTAAACTTTGTCCCATTTTTGAAACCATGTTCAAGCCTCTCCGCGCCTGTTTCTTATGTGTTACAGGTGAACCGTTGCCCGCTTTTTGCAACTTAAAGCAGAAAACCGAGTGGGCATATATGGCCGCTCTTCACGGCCTCCGCAAATACTTGTATCTCAAAGTATTACGCGGAAAAATCTCTACCTTAGGCAGAGAATTAGACAAAGATCAATTGTTGATATCCAGAGTATAACATGAATATAAAATTAATGTCAACCTGAAGTCTTACTATTTTAATAATATCTTTATAGGCTTATGGTGGGACATCTGTATCGATGCTTCGTTAACCGCCCGGACAGCAAAAATAAGGTCCTCTTTATAGGCCAAGTTTTCCGAAGAGACATCCAAAACAACACAATATTCCTGCTTGTTTTCCACCAAAGACCCCGATAACCGGTAAAAACGATTGTGCATGGTGTAAAAATCCGCTTCATGATACTGTGCGGGAAAAAACCGGCATTGGACGTATCGATTTAACATTTCACCCACACTGCGAGTCAGATCAAAGGCCGAAAAGGCCTCTCCTTTTTCGGTAAGCCCTTCCCAAAGCGTATCCGCCCCCCCCTTGTCCGATCCCAGCAACGTTTTTGCTTCTCCCGACGATATTCTTTGATAAACAGCCCCCTGGGTCAGATACGGCCACCTTCTTACATAAGCCGCAACGACTCGTTGTGCTTCTTGCTGCGGATCAAGGTTGGAAAGCAGCCCGGCAAAAGGAATATTATTAAACGGCTCATAAAGTAAAAACCCGCGCAACGTTTTAAACGTGGTCCCATCGCCAAAAAGATTTGAAGCTTTTATTTCTTTAAAATGGATCTCCGATGTTAAATCGCTCATCGCCAATTTTCCTGTGGCGATTTCCCGCTTTGACTCCATCAGCCCCTGAAATTCGATTTGCCAAGGCCAAACCCCCGCAATAAACTCTCTGCGGATATTCAAGTCCGATTTGAACTGGGCCAATTCTCGGCCTTGCTCATCAATTAACCCGATCGCCACGATTTTTTTTCCGTGTATACCTTCAAAAGATTCAATAAAATTTTGAAAATATAAAGCAGATGTTGTCTTTTGTCCTTGTTTTTTGGGACACATTCCACACAAAACCACAGATTGGACATTGCTTAATATTTGCCGGGCAAGAACTTCTGTTGATTGGGCTAGTGAAGCATATAGTCCAGATTGGACATTTTCTGACCAAACAGCCCCAGCCTGCGCATCCAAATATAACACGCTTTTATCTTCTAAATAAAGCTTAAAATATGAAACTTTTGTAAAAAAAGCTGGAGATTTTACAGAAAATTTGAGCAAAGCCTGTTTCCAGTCTTTACCTTTTTCAAGCCATTGCGCAAAGGACCTTTCTCCCATTTGATGAAAATTCGCCAAACTCCACATCCCTTTTCCAGAATATTGACGGATTTTTTCAAAAGAGTCTAAATTAAACCCATGAAGAAGGCTCAAAATCTTGACAAACGCCCTCTCCTCTTCATCGCCACAATCGAGGATCTCCCCAAGAACAGGCCCCCTGGTCAAGTCGCACTCCGCAGCCCTTAAGAAAATAACCCCGGCGCCATCTAAAAGATCCGCCTGCTTTTCTGCCTTGTTTTTCTCTTCAGGCCCATCAATGGCTGATTGTTGAACAAAGCTGGACGCAAGATCAAGCTGGATCTGGCTTCTTTTTGTTTCTGGAATTTTAAACTGCTTTTTATTCGTACGTAAGGATGCGGATCTGCGCCCAACAGGGCTGCTTAAGCGTTCTTCTTTCAACAAGTTATTAATAGAAGATTTAGAAACGTCCATTCCGAATCGTTCAGAAACCAGTCTAGTCATGGACCGGCAACTCAGAGAAGGGCTTTCTTTCTTCTGCGAAAGAATAAAATCGATGATTTCCTGCGTGAGTTTGTGAACAACTCCCATAAGATTCCTTTTTGGACATTTGAACGTTTAATTATATCATAGCCATAAAAGAACTTACAAACACAAATGTCCAAAATAAAACATTTGAAAATTTCCATTTTGTGGCATTATTTGCCGTGATATACTTTGATTATACGCTCATTCCAGGAGTCCGTTATGCTCAAATGTCCCTACTGTTACGAACATCTCGACGAACACACCAACCGCTGCCACCACTGCAATCAATTCATCATTGATGACCTTCTAGATGTCCCTTACCCCAGCATTGACAAAAAACCCTGCATTTTTTGCGGTGAAAAAATCCTGCAAGAAGCGCACATTTGCAAATTCTGTCACAAATGGCTTGATGAGCTTAATCAAACGATCAACAATATCGATTGGGATAGTTTTTGATCAGGAGCCTTCGATCCTAAGCTGATCACCGATTTCTGTCCGGCTTTCTGTGATCCGGCCGGGCGCCATCTCCACAACATAAGACGCCCTTAAAAAATAAGGGCTCATGCGAAATGGTCTGATGTTTTTGACCACCCCGATCACCGTGTGATGGCGGTCCACGAATACCACATCAATGGCGAACTTCATGAACATCATGTGGATACTTCTGCAATCCGTAATGATCAACCCCTCGTCCTGGGCGATAGACGCCCGCCCAAGAAGCCCCCTGATGCGAGAAAATGGAGTGTCGGCTTTTTCCGCTTTTAAAACAAGAACCGTGCTTTTGGTGGTATTTAAGATTTTCACGAAAGATTATTTTTTGCGAGCGAAGATGCTCTCATCCAAATGGATGCCCATACGCTTCATGTCTTCATAACATTTTGGCACATAACCCGTCGGCGAGAACTCTCCCTGGATAATTCCCTCCGAGGTCATCCCCTTTTGCTCAAAAGTAAAAATATCCCGCAGATCAAGCTGAAAGTCTTTTTCAAGCCCAGCCACTTCCGATATACCCGTGACCTTACGAGACCCGTCTGAAAAACGGGCGATGTGGACGATTACGTCGATCGCAGAAGAGATCATTTCATAGATCGCGCGCACGGGCAGTTCGATCCCGCTTAAAAGGATCATGGAGCTCATGCGGACAACCACATCCCGCGTCGAGTTAGCGTGAAGCGTTGTCATAGATCCATCATGGCCGGTGTTCATGGCCTGGAGCATATCCAAAACTTCCGGCCCGCGGCACTCCCCGATAACGATCCGATCTGGCCGCATACGAAGCGAATTGATAAACAGGTCCCGGATCGTAACAGCCCCCTTGCCTTCAACGTTGCTGGGGCGGGATTCCAGACGCCCCCAGTGCCGTTGCTTTAATCTCAACTCAGCGGCGTCCTCGATCGTAATAATGCGGTCAGTGTCCGGAATGAACTCAGAAATAACGTTCAAAAGGGTGGTCTTCCCGGCGCCCGTCCCTCCGGAGACAATAATGTTCCGCCGAGAAATAACACAGGCTTCCAAAAAATCGCGCATGGGCTTCGAGAAACTTTCATATTTCTTGAGAAGCTCCTCCAGCGAAAGGCGCTCAACCCCGAATTTACGGATCGTGATCATCGGGCCGTTCAAAGACAACGGAGGAATGATCGCGTTAAAACGAGACCCGTCGGGAAGCCGGGCATCAACCATAGGAACGGACTCATCAATACGCCGGCCAAGCGGGGCAACAATACGGTCAATGATCGCCCTCATCTGCTGTTCCGACATGAACTTTCTGTTTGTCAAAAGAAGCTTCCCGTGTTTCTCAATATACACCTCATCCCGGCTGTTGACCATAATATCCGTAACGTCCGGGTCTGCTAAAAATTCTTCCAGCGGCCCCAGGCCAAGCGCTTCATCAACGATCTCTTTGACAATGCGGGCCCGTTCTTCATGAGACGCGATCAGGGCCCCCTTTTCTTCGATCAGCAGGTCCCCGATGATTTTTCTTGCGGTCTCTTTAAGCTCCAGCGCCCTTTTAGGATCGCTCAGCGTTTCCGGGGTCAGGTCCTGAACATTCAAACGAGCAACCAGCTTTTCGTGGATCTTTTTCTTAAGCGCGACGACTTCGTCCTCTTCCTTCGAAAACGCCGTCGACATGTTTGAGCGCTGCTGAGAGATCCCGAACTTCTGCCAAAAATCATCCTGGCCAGAAGACCACTGCATCTTTTCCCGGACTTTTTTCTGCGTATCCGCTTCAATATAGAGCTTACTGTTCTTCAGCTCATTGGCCATCTGTTTGAAAGCTTCCACAACCTTGCTCTTAGGGCTGTCAATAACACACGGCACCCCCCGGTTCAAGGCCATCCCCACGGCCCGCCCATCAGAAGGAATGCGCCCGAAAATGTCACAATTCAACGCCGCACGAACCTCTTGCCACGCAACCCCTCCATGGCTTTCCGCGCGATTGAGCACAATCTTGACCATCTTCAAAGGAAAATGCAGGCTTTGCAACATATCGATGCACCATTTCAATTGATAAACAGCCAGAACATCCGGCGTGGCGACCAAAAGAATAAGGTTAGAATGGTCCAGAACGGTCAGCATCGTTTCGCTGAACGCCTTTCCGGCATCGATAATAATATACTCATAAATTTCCGCGGCGCGTTTAAAGAACGGTTTGATATTCTCCGCCGAGATGTGTCCGATCTGTTTTGCGTGGATCACGGCCGGCAAAAAATCCAGCCCGCTGGAATGCGAAATAACGAACTTCTTAATGATCTCAGAATTCTCTTCGCTCTCGATCTGAGAAAGCAGGTTGACCAAGGCAAACTTCGGCACCATGTTCATCATGCGCGCCATATCATGCCCTGCCTGAAAATCCATGTCCATCAACAGGGTCCTTTTTCCGGACATGGCAAGCGTCGTCGCAAGGTTGACCGTTGTAAATGTTTTTCCAACCCCACCCTTATTGCTGAAAATCGTGATAATACGCGCGCTCATACTCTACCTTTTTATGGTTGCTTTTATTAGCGCAAGAAGCTTTATTCTTTACTTGTCAGCTGTTGACTGTAGATCACCGGTATGGAAATCTCAATTTCTTCCATCTCTAAATCCACAGGAAACGGATCAAATGGAGAAACGATCTCTGCGGTATTCACGGCGTCTTTGTCGAAAATCGCGCGCCCCGAAGATTCTTGAACATCTGCTTTATTCAGGGTCCCGTCGCTCAAAACAACGATCGACAAGATCACGGTGCCTTCCCATCCCTGTTCGATCGCCTCATAAGGAAACGTGATCTTACTGGCGATCTTGTTCTGGACCTTGCGGGCGTATTCCGCTACAAGGTCGGCATCATCTTCTTCAACATCCTCGGATAAGATCTGCGGCATGGCCTCCAGATCTACCGTTTCATTTGAAAACTCCATCTCGGATCCCGCTGCCACATCCGTCTCTTCATTTAAAACATCTGCGGGCTGCTCTTCACCAGAAGACGGAGCCGCAGCCTTGATCTCCTCAGCCGGCCGTTTCTCCGACTTAACATATTTTTCCTTGTTCTTCTGTCTCAAAATACGCGGAGTTAAAGAGATCACAAGTTCTTTGTCCGTGGTTTTGTTGTAATCGCGATTCCTGAAAAACAGCCCGAGGATCGGTATTTTATGCAAAAACGGGACCTTCTTTTCAGTGGACAGCTCGTTTTGTTTTATCAAGCCGGCGATCACGATCGTTTGGCCGTCATCTAAAAGGACCTTGGTGTCCGCTGTTGTTGTTGCAAACGATGTTGTGTTTCCCGTCCCGCTATCAACATCCCGCACCGAAACACTAAGCGTGATCTCGATCTTGTTATCATCTTGGATCTTGGGCGTAACGGACATCTCCACGCCGTAGCTCTTGTATTGAACGCTTTCCGTTTGTCCCCCGTCCCCCACGACCGTTGACGTAATTGGAACCTCGCCACCAACCAAAATGCTGGCCTCTTCTCCATCGGCAACTGTGACGCTGGGACGGGACAGGTTCCGGGCTTGCGAAGTTGTGAGTAAGGCGTTAACTGTCGCCAAAATCTTGGTTGTTCTGGCGAAGTCCCCGATCCTGAACGTATCATAAATTTTTCCGTCAAAGCCAGGAAGCGTTTCTTCAACATTAAAAGACTGGCTCCAGCTCACCCCTAAAATCTCGTTGAGCGTCTTATTAAGTTCCGTGATCTGTGAATCAATCTGTATCAGATCGCTTTGTTCCTGGACCATGTTGATCAAATAATCGCCAAAAGATTCAACGACCTTGTCAAATTCCTCTTTTTCCGTTTTGTTCATTTTTCCGCGGGCAAGGATCTTCCCTTCCAGCGGATTATAATCCAAAATCACCCCGTCGATCTCGGCCGCCTCCAAAAGCTTCGTAATCCGCCGTCTTATAAGCTCCAGATCCCTTTCAAGGACCCGGATAATGACCGTCCGCTTGCCATACTCGTCCCAAAGGAAAAACTGTGTTTCGCCAGCCTGTTTTCCGACAAGAAGGATCTGGTTCACATCCGTGTTAACGATCTCAACGATCCCCGGGTTGCTTACGGCAAGCCTTGTAAGATTATAGACCCGCAGCGTCCCCAGGTCTCCGAGATACAAAAACATCTCGTCGGTCTCACGGGTGTCAACAATGTCCTCATTGATCGATCCCTGCGCCTGGCAAGGAGGAAGCGACCAGACGATCGCCAGCCATGCGCTTAACAGGACACAGCTCAGTTTTTTAAAGACTTGAGTATGGCTCATACATTTCTCCTGTTGAGATGCTCATAAAATTTTACTTTGCCCGGCCGCCTTCAAAAATCTCAATAAACGGCTTCACTTCCTCTGTCGTCTTTGTCGAGATCGGCTCAATGATCGCTTTTGTCCTTGGGATCACGAGCTCTGTCCCTTGCTTTTCGGCCACATAGTCCGCCAAGGACCTCCATGAAGCAACTTCAACAAGCTCGATCTCGTCTTCCGCCGGAGCTCTCAATAAAAGCTGCATCTGTCCATGTTTTTGCAAAAAGGACATCAGCCCCGCCTCCTCCGGCGTGAGCGCAAAGGTCAAGTTCAAAGACCTTGCTTTTGATTGCTGTTCGTATTGACCAGACGCTTTGAGGTTCGTATCTACCGCTAAAACCTGTATGTTCTGAAAAATGATCGACGAAACATCCTTTGTTCCGCCTTCAGTCGGGTCTGGCATTTTGACATCAACAATGATATCAACAAAATCTCCCGGGCTGATCATGCCTCCGACCGCTGATAACGAGTCGATCATGACCGTGAACGCGCGCTTTCCGGAAGGCGTCATCAGCGCCAATGTGGATTTGCTGACCGCCTTTTCCGCGATCAAGGCTCCTTCGACAGGCGCCCCGCCTTCAGCCGTCGGAGCCGGTTGTGCGACCCGTATAGCAGCGAGCCTTTTTTGCTCTTCCGCCATATCGACCATTTGCTTTTCAAGCTCCTGGATCTGGCGGACCAGCGGCCCCACTTTTGTCTGAGTGATCTCTTCGCTCAACGCTTTCCGTTGCTCGGCGATCTTCGTATCAACGAACTGCGCCGTCAAGACCGACGCCACCAGGCCCAGACCAACAGCCAACAAAATAATAGCGATCTGTTTTTTGTTTTCTAAATTCATAACGGATCTCCTATAAATTAAATTTTAAGTCTTCGCCTGCATGCTTTTTATTTCTGCGTATTGACTTCCGGGCTCAACCCCAAAAGCTGTTCGTTGATCTGATTCGGGATCTCGCTCCGCAACTTATCGAGATGCTCCAAAACAGCGTTCTGCTGCTTTTGCATCAAAAGCTCCTGTTCGATCATCGCCTTCACATCATCATATGACTGGCTTTCTCCGCCCGTCCTGGATTCCACTTTCACGATATAATACCCTAAGGGGCCTTTAAAATAGTTGCTGACCTGCCCGGGCTCCAAAATAAAAACGGTCTGAGCCATCTTTTCAAATTCAAAATTTTCGACCATCATGATCCCCAGGTCGCCGCCCTTCGATGCGCTAGAAGAAATGGACCTTTTCTGCGCTAAATCCTCGAAAGCGGATCCCTGGTTTAACTGAACAACGATATCCTGCGCCTCCGCTTCATTCTTCACGACGATCTCCCGCACCTTCCATTGAAACGGAACCGTAAAATTTTCTTTATACTGTTCATACGCGGCCTTTATTTCCTCCTCGGAAACCGCCAGGTCTTTCAAAAGGTCTGCCGCCAATTTTTGTGCCAGCAAAGAATTCCGAAACTCTTGCACGGCAATCTCCATATCCTCATCTTTGTCTAACCCTCTTCGCAATGCGTCCTGGACAAAAAGTTGCTGTTGGAGGAGTTCTTCAATAATAAAACGGACCTGCTGTTTGTTTTGCGGATCAAAATCGGGGATCATTTCTTGGAGCGCAGCCACTCGTTTATCATAGTCGGTTTTTGTTAACGCCCAATTTCCAACGCGGACCACGACGTTTTCCATGGACTGCGGCTGCTGTACTGCTGAGTTCGAAACAGGGCCCGTCGCTGCTTGCTGCTGTATTTGAAGCTGGCCTTGCTTTTCTTTTTTGGGGGATATTCGTTGGGTGAATTTCTGGACCTGATCACATCCTAGAACAGAAACAACACATAAAAACAAAACATAAAAGCCGATTCGCTTGCTATCGATGCGCACTCTCTCCTCCTTATGTAATTTACAAATTTAAGTATACATGAGAAGCAAGAATGATTACAGGGAAAAATCAATTTTTTCCGTTCAATCGAAACAAGTTTTTCAATATGGTCTTTATTTTAAAAGCTTCCGCACTTCTTCGCGCTCTTGTCGAAGCTCCTGCAGCGTCTTCTTTAATTTTTCGCGCGCAAATTCATCATGTTCAATGCCCTGAACGATCGTCCATTTGTGTCCGTCATAAACAACCGGGAATCCGAAGATGATTCCGGGTTCAACTCCATAGCTCCCGTCCGATTCTACCGCGACCGAAAACCATTCTCCTTTGGGGGTGGGGTTATTCAGGCCCTGAATCGTCCCTACGACCGCGTTGGCTGCTGAAGCGGCAGATGATTTCCCCCGGGTCTGAATCACGGCTGCGCCTCTTTTTTGGACCGTTTCCAAAAATTCGGTTTTCAGCCACTGTTCGTCCCTGATCACTTCGCAAGCGGGCCGTCCAGAAATCGTGGCATGATAAAAATCAGGAAACTGTGTCGCGGAATGATTGCCCCAAACCGCCACATTCTTAACTTCCGAGACCGCAACCCCGGCCTTTAAGGCCAACTGGGATTGGGCCCTGTATTGGTCCAGCATGGTCATGGCAAAAAAATTGCGTGATGAAATGCGACGACAGGTTTCTTTAGCAATATAAGCGTTTGTATTACAAGGATTTCCGACGACCAAGACCTTACAGGTCTCCTTGGCCTGCTCGTCTAAAGCCTTTCCCTGTTCAATAAAAATTTTTCCGTTGATCGTTAAAAGTTCTCCCCGTTCCATACCGGCCTTGCGGGGAAAACTCCCCACCAAAAGCGCCCAATCCGCGTCCTTAAACGCTTCGTAAGGATCGGCCGACAACGAAACTTTATTTAAACTGGAAAATGCGCAGTCCTCAAGCTCCATGACAACGCCCTTGGCCGAAGGAATCGCCGCTTCCACCTCCAAAAGGCTTAAGTCAACCCGTGTTTCACGCCCAAAAACTTCTCCTGATGCCAACCGAAAGATCAGCGAATACCCGATCTGACCGGCGGCTCCGGTCACAACAACTTTGATTTTTTCACTCATAACCCTCTCCTTAAAAATTACGGCAGTCTTTGGCGCGCTTTTTGTATTTCCTCAAGTGCCAACTCAGCATACAAGATTTCCGTTCCAGCCGTCTTCGCTCTTGCCAAAACCGTCCCCCACGGGTCGATGATCATGCTGTTTCCATGCGCCATGACACCATTGCCGCCATTTCCATATTGATCTGGCGCCAACACATAACTTCGCGTTTCGATCGCGCGGGCGCGCAACAAAGTCTCCCAATGCGCTTTCCCGGTTTCATGTGTAAATGCCGACGGAACGACCAAAACATTGCAGCCTTTTTTATAATACTCCTGGAACATGTCTGGAAAACGAAGATCATAGCAGATCGCACAACCCAATCGAAAAGGGCCGAGCTTTGCGGTCGCCGCTTTTTTTCCTGCAATAAAATGACGGTCCTCATTCACGGCTGACGTTCTTAAACAAGCTTTGAATAAATGCTTTTTTCTGTAAACAGCGGCAATTTCTCCCGTTGCCGATATCACAACCATCGTATTATAAAATCTTTTCTTGTCCCTGCCCGGTTCATAAAACGAGCCCGGAACTATACACGCGCTCTTCTCTCTGGCGATAGTGGAAAATTCTTTGATCAAAGGCCCGCTCATTGTGTCAGCAATTTGTTCTTTTTGGTTTTTCAGCCCCAGCGGCCCCCGGTAGGTAAAAACTTCAGGGAGAACGATTAGGCCTGCTCCGTTCCGGCAGGCCCTAAGGACAAGTTGCTTGGCCCTACGAATATTGCTTTTCTTGTCCAGCCCCGAATTCATTTGTATAATGGCCGTTTTCATTTTTCGCCTTTTTCCACACCCAGTGAATAAACTGTGTAAAATTATATACCTTTTTTGCTGTTTTGTCCCTTTTTCTTAAAAATTTTCTGAAAATGCGCTGTTTTAAGGAACAAAAAAGCAGCCTTTTCGGCTGCTTTTTTAAAAATCAACGACCCCAGCGGGATTTGAACCCGCGCTGCAAGCTTGAAAAGCTTGTGTCCTGACCAGGCTAGACGATGGGGTCTTTATATGCTCTCCCGATCCGCACGATAGCGGCGTCTTAAGATTGTGATATTATATACACCCTTCCCGAGAGGTCAAGTTTTTTTTAAGCCCCCGGATCAGCTGCTAACCGCATTGGCAACCGAGGTCACTTTATCGCTTCCATTCAAAGAAATCAACCGAACGCCCTGTGTGCTTCTGCCTGACTTTCGAATGTCTTTGACCGGACAGCGGACAACCATTCCTTCCTGGGTGATGACCATAACCTCGTCATCGTCCATGACCGTCAAAATACCGACAACCACACCATTCTTTTCGGTCGCCTTAAGATTGATAATGCCCTTCCCTCCGCGAGATTGTATGCGGTAATCATCAAATGCGGACCTCTTGGAAAAGCCCTGGCTGGTGACCGTTAAAAGGGTGCTTCCGGTCTTATCAATATCAGCCGGAAAGACCTGCATCCCGACCACCACATCATCCTTTCCCAGCTTGATGCCGCGAACGCCCTTCGCCGCCCGGCCCATTTCCCGGATATTCTTTTCTGAAAAACGCAAAGACTTGCCCTGACGCGTGGCCAAAAGGATCTCATTTTTACCGTTGCTGACGGCGGTTCCGATCAAAAAGTCGTTCTTCTCAAGCGTGACCCCAATGATCCCGCCTTTGCGCGGATTGCTGAACGCTGAAAGCTGGGTCTTCTTGACCGTGCCCTGGGCCGTCGCCATAACCACGAACTGGTCTTCACTGAACTCCTTGACAGAAACGATCGAGGTGATGCCCTCGTCTTTGCTCAAGCTCAACAGGTTCACGATGGCCTTCCCTCGAGAGGTTCGGGACGCGATGGGGATCTCATAGACTTTGAGCCAATGGACATTTCCCAAATTCGTGAAGATCAAAAGAAAGTCCTTGGAAGAGGCCACAAAAAGATGTTTTACAAAGTCCTCTTCCTTTGTTTTCATGGCATTCACGCCTTTTCCGCCGCGCTTCTGTTTGCGGTAGGCGCTTACAGCGATCCTCTTAATGTATCCGGTGTTGCTGATCGTTATAGCCATGTCCTCTTCGGCGATCAGGTCCTCGACCTCGATCTCCTCCGCCGTCGCGGCGATCTCCGTCCGGCGATCGTCTCCGTATTTCTCTTTGAGCATGGCCAACTCTTCTTTAATGATGTCATCGACCATTTTTTCAGAAGCCAGGATCGCTCGATAATGTTTAATATCCTCCTGAAGGGCTTTATATTCTTCTTCGATCTTGGAACGCTCCAGGGCCGTCAGGCGCTGCAGCTGCATTTCCAAAATCGCCTGGGCCTGCAGATCCGAAAGCTTGAATTTTTTCATCAAGCTCAGCTTGGCTTCGGGCGTCGTCTTTGATTTACGGATCGTCTGAATGATCTCGTCGATCGCATCGATCGCGATCCGAAGACCTTCTAAAATGTGCGCCCTCTTCAAAGCCCGGTCCAGATCAAACTGTGTTCTCCTACGGATCACTTCCCGGCGATGAACAATATATTCCGCCATGAGCTGGCGCAAATTAAGAACGCGCGGAGTATTGTGGACCAGGGCAAGGTTAATGATCCCGAATGTCGTTTCAAGCTGCGTGTGTTTATAAAGATAATTGAGAACGATCTGCGGCTCGACGTCTCTCCTCAACTCAATAACGATCCGAATCCCGTCTTTGTCCGATTCATCCCGGATATCCGTAATGCCGTCCACGGATTTGTTCTGAACAAGATCCGCGATGCTGGTGATCAGGTTCGCCTTGTTGACCTGATAGGGTATCTCTGTTATCACGATCGTGTCTTTATTGCCCTTTTGCCGTTCGATCGCGGCCTTCGCCCTCAAAACGACCTTTCCACGACCTGTTGAATATGCGTCCTTAATGCCGTCCCGGCCGCAAATGATCCCGCCTGTAGGAAAATCCGGCCCTTTCACGAACTTCATCAAGTCCTTGATGGTTGCCTCCGGATTGCCCAACAAATGCACGATCCCGTCGCAGATCTCATGAAGGTTGTGCGGCGCCATATTGGTTGCCATTCCGACGGCGATCCCGCTGGACCCGTTAACCAACAAATTAGGAAGAACCGCGGGAAGAAGCTGGGGCTCCTGCAGCGTGGCATCGAAATTCGGAAGAAAATCCACCGTGTTTTTTTCAATGTCCATCAACATCTGCGACGAGACGGCAGAAAGCCTCGCTTCGGTGTAACGCATCGCTGCGGCAGAGTCCCCGTCAATGGAACCAAAGTTTCCCTGTCCATCAACCAAAGGATACCGAAGAGAAAACTCCTGCACCATGCGGACCATAGTGTCATACACGGCCGTGTCCCCGTGAGGATGATATTTACCCAAAACCTCACCAACGATACGGGCGCTTTTTTTATACGCCTTGTTGTGGTCCAAGTTCAGGTCGTTCATCGCGAACAGAATCCTGCGATGGACCGGCTTTAACCCGTCTCGCACGTCCGGCAGCGCCCGGCCGACGATAACGCTCATCGAATACGCCATATATGAGCGCTTCATCTCCTCCTCTATAAAAACAGGGACCACTTTTTCTTTGATCGCTAAACTGTTCATCTACTTATAAGCCTTTCGTTAAAAAACCTAAACGTCCAGTTCCTTCACGTCGTGCGCGTGCGCCTGAATAAAATCCCGGCGCGGCTCAACCTCATCGCCCATCAAAATCGAAAAGATCTGGTCAACTTCCGCGACGTCTTCCAGCGCCACTTGCAAAAGCGTCCGCCGGTCCGGATCCATGGTTGTTTCCCAAAGCTGCGGCGGATTCATCTCACCAAGACCCTTATAGCGCTGGATATGAATCCCCTTATGGGCCTGTCCTTTGACAAAATCCAAGACCTCTTTCAAAGAAAAGAACTCATGCCTATTATCATTCTCCTCGATCATAAACAAGGCCTTAAGAACAGGCTCATTGTCCTCTTTTTTGTTCTTCTCATAAACCTTTTTCACTTCCGGCGGTATATAGTCCTGCAACGACATCCCGAACCCCTGGAACTGCTTCTCGATCACTTCAAAGTCCTCCGATTCAAAGATCTCAATATACTGCGCGTCTTCCTGGTCTTTGGTGTGTTTGGCAAGTTCGTCGTCATCATAAACAAACTCAAACGTGTTCTTTACCTTGATCCGGTATTTGGGGAACGTTTTTGTCTTTTGATTATACATCTGCACATATGTCGAAAATTCGATCCCGCGCCTTTTTAGAACCTCGATCAAATGTTCGACCTCGGTAAGCGATCCCATGACGTCTTTAAATTGCGCCGCGGAAAACGTCTCTTTGCCCTTGATCTTTGAAAACTTCAGGCCCTCAACGCCCAGATCCAGGATCAGCTCGTTCATTTCCTCTTCGGTCTCAATATATTCTTCGCGCTTTCCCCTCTTAACCTTATAAAGGGGCGGCTGCGCAATATAAATATGCCCTTTCTCAATCAGCGGCTTCATTTGCCTGAAGAAAAAGATCGGAAGAGCGTCGTGTAGGGAAAGAGTGTTGTGCGTTGTGTAGAT
>ERZ795055.219-NODE-219-length-65312-cov-6.975190_pt1 | contig 65312 bp, 63 predicted proteins | sample MGYA00375139_ERZ795055 | MGnify/ENA primary metagenome ERZ795055 (study PRJEB30184, sample SAMN05720283) | anaerobic digester metagenome | isolation source: active sludge of municipal wastewater-treating anaerobic digesters | place: USA | collected 2015-01-23 ... | reverse complement strand
GGGCGCAGGTGTCGCTCTGGTCCACCCGGGGTCCGCGAGCGGCCCAGGCGGCGCAGTAGGCCGAGCAGAAGGGGAGGTAGCGGTCCTCCCCGAGGAAGGCGTCGAGCTCCGAGAGCGACCAGGCGAGGAGGGCCTGGCCCCAGGTCCAGCGCATCGAGGCGGGATCGGTCCCGGCGACGGCGCGATCGGCGAGCTCGAGGACCCGCGCGAAGGCGGGGCTCCGCGCGGGCGCGGCGGCGACGTTGTACGGCATCGCCGCATGATACGGCCGCTCCGCGCAAAAAGCAAACGCGAAAGCGGCCCTCCCGGCCGTCTGGACGGTCGGGCCCCGTTCTGGGATACTGGGCCCATGCGAATACTCATCGTAGGCGGGGCGGGCTACATCGGCAGCCACGTCGCCCGCGAGTTCCTGGACGCTGGCCACGAGGTGGCGGTCTTCGACAACCTCTCGAGCGGCAGGCGCGACAACCTCTTCCCCGAGGCCCGCTTCGTCGAGGGGGACATCCTCGACTACCCGGCCCTCCTGGGCTGCATGCGCGGCGGCTTCGACGCCCTGGTCCACCTGGCCGCGGCCAAGGCCGCCGGCGAGTCCATGCTGAAGCCCGAGAAGTACGCGCTCCAGAACCTCAACGGCACGGTCCACATCCTGAACGCGGCCCTCGAGGCGGGCGTGGGCAAGGTGGTCTTCTCATCCTCTGCCGCGACCTACGGCGAGCCCAAGTACCTCCCCATCGACGAGAAGCACCCCACCGAGCCCGAGAACTTCTACGGCTACACCAAGCTCGAGGTCGAGCGCCTCCTGGGCTGGTACGACCGGCTCCGGGGCCTCAAGTTCGCGGCCCTGCGCTACTTCAACGCGGCGGGCTACGACGTAAAGGGCCGCATCCGCGGCCTGGAGCGCGATCCCGCCAACCTCCTCCCCGTCGTCATGGAGGCCGCCGCGGGCATGCGGCCCGAGGTCCAGGTCTTCGGCGACGACTACCCGACCCGCGACGGCACGGGCGTTCGCGACTACGTCCACGTGAGCGACCTCGCCCGGGGCCACGTCGCCGCCCTCGAGTGGGTGTCGCGCGAGGGCCGCAGCCTCGTCGTCAACCTCGGCTCGGAGAAGGGCATCTCGGTCCTCGAGATCATCGAGGAGGCGAGGCGGGTCACCGGCCGGCCCATCCCGGCGCGGATCATGCCCCGCCGCCCCGGCGATCCCGCCCAGCTCTACGCCAGCTCCGCCCTGGCGCGCGAGCTCCTGGGCTGGGAGGCCCGGCATTCCGACGTGGGCAGCCTCGTGGCTACGACCTGGGAGGCCTACCGGGCCTCCGGGGCCCTGCGATAATACCGCCCGCCTGCGGGCCGCAAGGAGCGTTCATGAGCGACAAGGACAAGATATTCGCCTATCTCGACGCGGCGACCGAGGGCTACGTCGAGCTCGAGTCCCTCCTCACCGCGATCCCCGCCATCGCGCCGGAGGCGGGCGGCGAGGGCGAGGCGCGCAAGGCCGAGGCCCTCCTCGCCTGGCTCGCCAAGCGGGGGATCGCGCGGATCGAGCGCTACGACTCGCCCGATCCGCGCGTGCCCGGGGGCAGGCGCCCCAACATCGTCGCCACCATCCCCGGCAAGCGCGACGAGCTCGGCCGGCTCTGGATCATGAGCCACCTCGACGTGGTGCCCGAGGGCGAGCGCTCGATGTGGCGCTCCGATCCCTTCACCGTCGTCCGCGACGGGGGCCGGCTCCGCGGCCGCGGCGTCGAGGACAACCAGCAGGGCCTCGTGGCCTCGGTCTTCGCCGCCCTGGCCTTCCTCGACAGCGGGATCGCTCCCGAGCGGACCATCAAGCTCCTCTTCGTCGCGGACGAGGAGGTGGGCTCGGCCCACGGGATCCAGCACGTGCTCAAGGCCGCCAAGCTCTTCCGGCCCGAGGACCTCATCCTGGTGCCCGACGGGGGCTCGAAGGACGGTTCCGAGATCGAGGTGGCCGAGAAGAACATCTGCTGGCTCAAGGTGGTCACCACGGGCAAGCAGTGCCACGCCTCGACCCCGGACGAGGGCGCCAACGCCTTCCTCGCCGCCTGCGACCTCGCGCTCCGGGTCCACGCCCTCGAGAAGAGCGCCTTCCCGGCCCGCGATCCCCTCTTCCAGCCCGACCGCACGACGATCCAGCCCACGAAGAAGGAGCCCAACGTCCCGAACGTGAACACCATCCCCGGCGAGGACGTCTTCCACTTCGACATGCGGATCCTGCCCTGCTACCCCGTGGCCTCGGTGCTCGCCGAGGTCGCCAAGGCGATGCGCGCGGTCGAGGGCGAGTACGGCGTGAAGATGGAGTACGAGATCGTCCAGAGCAACGAGTCCAAGGCGACCTCGGCCGAGGCCCCCGTCGTCGGGGCGCTCGCGGCGGCGGTCGAGGAGGTCTACGGCGTGAAGGCCCGGGCGATCGGCATCGGCGGGGGCAGCGTGGCGGCCTACCTGCGCAACGCCGGCTTCGACTGCGTGGTCTGGGCGCGCATGGAGGATACGGCCCACCAGCCCAACGAGAGCGTGCGGCTGGAGGACATCGCGGGCGACGCCAAGGTCTTCGCCTCCCTGGCGATGCGGGCCTGAGCCGGCCCGGGCGGCGGCTCAGCGGCCCAGGTCGAGGACGACGAGGACGCGGCCGAGGCGCAGGAGGTCGCGGTTCTCGGGCCTCGAGAGGATCCGGGCCGCGTCCTCGCGCGAGATGACGATGTCGGTGCGGGCCGCGCCGAAGACCCCCAGGGCGCGGATGCGCAGGGGATCGTCGCCGACCCGGTCCTCGGCCGAGGCGAGGAGGCCGGCGGCGTAGCCCAGGGGGCCCCAGGCGGCCAGGACCGCCGGCTCGACGTTGTCCCGTTTCATGACGGGGCGCATGTCCTCGTCGAAGATCCGCGGGAAGAGGCAGGGCCGGAGGGAGGCGGAGACCCGCTCGCCGTGCACGGGCAGCTCGGACTCCGCGTAGATGACGATCCCCGTGTAGGGCCTCGAGGGCCGGTGCTCGAGGGGGGCGGCCAGGGGTACGGCCTCCGTCCCGCCCGCGTAGAGGGCGGCCACGGCGCCGAGGGGGATCGAGTACTCCGCCGAGAAGAAGCGCATATCGCGCGAGAAGGATGAGGGGCCGTGGCTCGCCTGGGCGGCGATGCCGAGGAGGCCGTTCACGTCCAGGCTGCCCTCCGCCACGGTGCCCGACACGGTCCGGTAGGAGTCGACCGGGAGGCCGAAGACCGCCTCCTTGGCCAGCCCCGCGAATTCGCGCTCGATCAGGCGCTCGGCCTCGAGGCGGCCCGAGGGCAGGCGCAGCCCGGCCGCGGCCGCGTCGAGCTCCACGCGGAGCCGGAGGACCCGGGACTCCCAGTCGACGCGGGACTCGGCCGATAGGCCCGCGGCCTGGGCCGAGGCGAAGGCCGCGGAGAGGGAGAGGAGGAGGGCCGCGGCTGCGGCGCGGGTGCCGTTGGTGCTCATCATCTCACTATCGGCACGCGGAGCGTCGATCCTTCGCGGATCACGCTCGAGAGGCTCAGCCCGTTGCGCTCGGCGAGGAGCTCGGGCTGGACCTCGAAGCGGAGGGCGAGGCCCCAGAGGGTGTCGCCCTTGGCGACGAGGTAGCTGCCGGCGAACTCGGGGGGCGCTCCCTCGGCGGCGGCGCCCTCGTCCGGGGCCGGCGGGGGGGCTTCCTTGAGCAGGGGCACGACGATCTTCTGGCCGAGCTTGATGATGTCGGCCTTCATGCCGGGATTGGCCTGCTTGATGACCTCCAGGGGGCTGCCGTAGCGCCGCGAGAGGCCCGAGAGGGTGTCGCCCGAGCGCACGGTGTGGATGCTGTAGCGGACGAGGGGCTCCGAGCCGTCGTCGAGGGCCGAGCGCAGGGCCGGGGCCAGGGAGGCGGGGGCCTTGAGCCGGTAGTCCGGGTTCGGCGGCGTCACCGTGTAGCGCAGCTCCGCGTTGGCCGACTTGAGCGACTTGGGATCGACGCCGGCCCGCTCGGCGAGGAGGGCTATGTCGACGGGGCGGCCGGGCGCGATGGTCTCCCAGGCCTCGGGGTACTCCCAGGAGGCGGGAAGGCCGTGCCGCCCCGGCCGGGCGAGGATCGAGGCCACGGCCAGGAACTTGGGCACGTAGGAGGCCGTCTCCTTGCGCAGGAGGCCCCGGCGGCGCAGCTCCCAGAAGTCGGGATCGACGGCGCCCTCGGCCCTGGCCTTGGCGAGGGCCCGCGTCACCGCGCCGAGGCCCGCGTTGTAGGCGGCCAGGGCGAGGTCCCAGTCGCCGAGGACCGCGTAGTTGTCGGCGAGCTTGCGCAGGGCCCCGTCCGAGCTCTTCATGAAGTCGCGGCGCTCGTCCACCCAGTCGTCGATCCTCATGCCGTAGCCGGCGATGGAGTTGCGCATGAACTGCCACAGCCCGGCCGCCCCGCTGCGCGACACGGCGCTGGGCGAGTACTCGGACTCGATGACGGGGAGGAAGGCGAGCTCCTCGGGCAGGCCGTAGAGCCCGATGCGCTCGTAGACGTAGGGCAGGTAGGGCCGGGCCCGGGCCGCCACGGCCGCGAGGTACTGCCGGCCCCCCTCGCTGAGGTAGGAGGCGCGGAAGGCCGTGAAGGAGGCCTCGCCCCAGGGCATCGGGAGGCCGTAGTCGGCGGCCCCGGCGTGGCTCCGGGCCGGCGGGCCCTCGGGGCCCCAGGGCTCGCCGGAGGGCGCGGGACCCTGGGCGCGGGCCGCGCCCGGCCCCGGGGCCAGGGCCTCGGACGAGGCGAGGTGGCCGGCCGAGGCGAGGAGGGCGGCGAGGAGGCCCGCCAGGGCCGGGCGGCGGGTGGCGGGCCCCCGGCCCGCGCCGCCGGATCGGATCGGCTTCATCGCATTTTCTCCCCGAAATAGATGCCGGCCCATTCCCAGCGGCCGTGGATCTCCGGATCGGCGGGAAAGTAGATCTTGCGGAAATAGAGGTACCAGGTCGAGATGCGCTCGGACCAGCCCCAGGTCCGGAGGTAGGCCTCGCGGGGGCCGGAGCCGGGATCGAGCTCATCGGCGGCGTGGATCCGCCCGCCGGACATGAACTCGGAGAAGTCGAAGAGGACCTGGCTGTTCGCGTCGGTCTCGTCCTGGTGCCAGGAAACCGCGAAGAAGTTGACCTTGGCCCGGTAGCGGCGCAGGCGCGCGGGATCGCCCTGGGCCAGGGCGGACTTGACGTTGGCCACGAGGGCCGGCAGCTCCGCGTAGGTCCAGTCCTTGGGGCTGTTGTAGAAGTCCACGACGTTGCGCGCGTGCTGGAAGGCCTCCGGGTGGCCGGGTATGGCCGAGCCGAAGTAGGGGAGGAACTTGGAGTAGGCCTTCACCGCGAGGTCCCAGTCGCCGACCGCCTCGTACTCCCTGCCCAGGAGGAAGAGGGCGCGCCCCATGTCGGCCTCGGAGGGGAAGCGGGCGATGAGGTCCTTGTAGTACTCGATCCGCCGCTCCGGCGCCCGGGCCGTCTCGATCAGGCGCGAGAGGCACTCGTAGTGCACGGAGCGCCCGTCGACGACGATGTCGGGGAGGTCCTTCACGATGCGGTCGTAGTAGATGGCGGCGACGGGGGCCGAGCCCGCGAGCTCGTAGGCGTATGCCGCGGTGAAGAGGTACCAGGCCGCGTAGGGGCCCCGGTCGCGCCCGGCCTCCCGGACGAGGAGGGCGGCCAGGCGGCCGTATTCCCGCCGCTCGAGGAGCTTCGAGGAGATCTGCCGCAGGGCCGCGAAGCGCTGGACCTCGTCGCGGCCCGCCGCGTCGAGGAGGCCGAAGAGCTCGGCCAGCTCGGCGCGGTCCTCGCGGTCCCCCGCGAGGAATGCCGCGCGGGGCCGCGAGCAGGACTGGAGGAGGGCTTGGGCGCAGAGGATCGCGCAGAGCGCGGCGCAGAGCGCGGCGCCAGGCCTCGTCGCCGTTCGCGCGCGTCTCCACATGGGAACAGGATAGCACGCGGCCTTTTCCATTGGCAAGATCGGCCTATTCGGCTACAATTCGAGGCCGCATGAGCAAACGACGCGCTCGATCGGACGACGTCCTCTTCATCTCGGCCCTCGCCGCCGTCCTCCTCGGCATAGCTCTCCTCCTCGCCACGACCCACGCCTTCCCCGGCGCCTACCGCGCCTGGCCACTCGTCGTCATGGCCGCGGGGGGGGGCCTCCTCTACGCGGCCCTCGTGCGCCGCTCCTCCCCCGCTTTCCTCTTCGGCGGAATCGCCTTCGTCCTGGAGGGGGCCTTCCTCCTCGCCGCCGTCCTCCTCGGGCTCGGGCTCGGCCGGGCCTGGCCCCTCGCCATGGTGGTGGGGGGGGTAGCCGGCCTCGTGGGCGGCTATGCCGCCTGGCGGCGGGCCAAGCCCTCCTTCGTGGCCACCTCCATCTGCTTCATCTTCCTGGGCTCCATCTTCTCGCTCTTCTCCTTCGGCCTGGTCCGGCAGGGCTTCCGCCAGTTCATCGCGGCCTGGTGGCCGAGCTTCCTGATCCTCGGCGGCGTCCTCCTCTTCGCCGCCTACGGCCTCCTCGGCCGCGGGGGGAGGCGGAGCCCGAGGCGCGGCAAAGCCAGGAGCCAGCCGAGGCGGCGCGACTCCGACCGGCAAGCATGAGCCGGCGCGGGAGGCGCGGGGCCGGCGCGGCCTCCCCGGCCGGCGCGGCCCTCCTGTCCTGCCTCCTCTCCCTTGCCTGCGCCTCGAGCCCCGACCCGCGGGCGAGCCCGGCCCCCCTCCCCGAGGCGGGGGCCGGGGAGGCCCAGGCCGCCGGCCCGGGCACCGCGCTCAAGACGGCCGAGGCCGCCGAGCTCTCGAAGGCCCGCGACGAGCGCGGGGCCATCGAGGCGGCTATAGCCTTCGGCTCGCCCTCCTCGCTCGAGCGGGCCCTCGAGCTCCTCCGGGCCTCGACCCTGCTCAAGCCCGAGGACGCGGCGGCCTACCTCCGGATCGCCGAGGGCGTCTACGATATCGCCTATCGCGAGGCCTCCCCTTCAGCGGGAGCCGGGGCGGCGCCCGACGGGGCCCAGCCGGGGGCCGCCCCGGCCGCCTCGCCTGCCCTCGCCGGCGTCCTCTTCCTCCTCGCCGAGGCCCGGGCGGGCCGTGTCCAGGCCCCTCCTCCCGAGGCCGCCGGCACGCCCTTGGGCGAGCTCCTCCCCGCCCTCGCCCTCTTCTCCTCGGAGTCCCGCGACACCGCCCGCCGCGCCGCCGAGGCTATCGACCGCTTCGCCCGCCTCGCCCTCCCCTCGGTCCTGCCCGACCTGGCCCTCGGCGCGGAGGCCGAGCGGCGCCGGGACTACCCCGGGGCCCGCGAGCGCTACGCCGCCGCCCTGGCCCTCGCGCCCGACGCCGTGAGCGCGAGCCTGGGCTCGGCCCGGGCCCTCCTCGCCCTCGGCCGAGCCGAGGAGGCCCTCGCCCTCCTCGAGCCCCTCGCCGGACGGCTGGGCGGGAGCCTCGCCTTCGACCGCGCCTGGGCCAGCGCCCTCGCCGAGAACGGGCGCTTCCTCGAGGCCGGCCCCATCGTGGCCCGGGTCCTCACGGCCGATCCCCAGGACTCGGCCTTGATGCTCGTCCGGGCGCGCCTGCTCGTGCGGGGCAACTCCTTCCAGCAGGCCCTCCCCCTCCTCGACGCCTACGGCACCGTCGATCCCTCGAACCGCGGCTTCCTCATACTCCGCAGCCGGGTCGCCGAGGGGCTCAAGAGCCGCGAGGAGGCCCTCCGCTGGGCTCGCCGCGGGCTGGCCTCCTATCCCGAGGACCCCGAGCTCCTCATGGCCGCCGCCCGCGCCCTGTACGCCGGCAGCGAGGCGGGCAAGGACGAGGCGCGCATCCTGGCCCGGAAGGCCGCCGAACCGCTCGGCTCCGCCGAGCCCGGTCCGTCCGGCCAAGCCGAGCCCCTCGGCCCCGCCGACCGGGCCGACCGCGCGGCGGCGCGCGCCGAGGCCGCCCGCCTCCTAGCCGCGGACGCGGCCGCCCGCTACGACTGGCAGGCCGCGTCGGCCTATTACGCGGCGGCCTCCAAGGCCGGGCCCTTCGAGGATCGCCGCCTCGCCGCGGCCATCCTCCGCGAGTCCGGGCAGCTCCCGGCCGCCCTCGACTACGCGGCGGCCTGGTTCAAGCAGTCGCCCGGCTCCGAGGAGGCCGGCCTGGCCTACGCCCGGGCCCTCGTCGCCTCGGGCGAGGGCCGCGCCGCCCAGGACCTCATCGCCAGGCTCCTCCCGGCGAGCCGCTCGGGGAGCTTCCGCTCCGCCCTGTTCTTCCTCCAGAGCGGGCTGCAGAAGGGGGACGAGGCGGCCCTGCCCCTCCTGCGCTCGGCCCTCATGGAGGACGCCGACAACCCCGAGGCCCTCGCCGCGTTGAGCGACATACACCTCCGCCGCAAGGACCTCGCCAAGGCGCGCTTCTACCTCAAGCAGGCCCTCGCCCTCTCCCCCCGCGATCCCGCGCTCCTGCGCCGCCAGGCCGAGCTCGACAAGGCCGGGCAGTGAGGGCCCCGGCGGCCGGCGCGTCCCCGCAGCCCCGGCGCGACCCCGGGCTCGCCGCCTTCCTCGAGGATGTCTACGCCGCCTGCGGGCGGGCGGGGCGGCTTCGCTCCGACCCCCTCGCCCTCGTCGCGCCTTTCTCCGACCCCGCCGACCGGGAGCTCGCGGCCCTCGTCTGCTCGACCCTCGCCTTCGGCTCCGTGCGCCTGATCATGCGGGCTTGCCGCGAGGCCCTCGGGCCCCTCGGGCCGAGGCCGGCCTCGGCCCTCGACGCGATGGGCGAAACCGTGATCGCCCGGACCTGGTCGGGCTTCCAGTACCGCTACTGCTTCGCGAAGGACATTTCCGCCCTCATGCTGGCGGCGGGCCGGGCCCGCGCCGAGGCCGGCTCCCTCCTGGTCTTCTTCCGCTCGGCCGATCCCGGCGGCCCCGACCTCGCGGGGGCCGCCTCGGCCTTCGTCCGCGGCCTCGGGCGGCTGGGCGCGGCGCGCATGCGGCCGGGCCTCCTCGCCGACCCGGCGGGCGGCAGCGCCTGCAAGCGGATTTTCCTAATGCTCCGCTGGCTCGTGCGCCGCGACGCCGTGGACCCCGGCGGCTGGGAGGAGCTCGGGCGCGAGCGCCTCGTCGTGCCCCTGGACACCCACATGGCGCGGGTCTGCAGCGAGCGGCTCGGCTTCATCCGGAGCCCGGCGCCGACCCTGGCGAACGCGTTGGCCGCCACCGCCGCCTTCCGCCTCTACGCCCCCGAGGATCCCGTGAAGTACGACTTCGCCCTCACCCGGCCGGGCATCGATCCCGAGCCGGGCGACGAGCGCTTCGGCTGCGATTAGGGCCTGGCCTCAGGGTCAGGCGCCGAGCCCACGGCTCGCACCGAGCCTACGGCTCGCACCGAGCCTATGGCTCGGCACGGAACACGCTCAGGACGGTCTTCGCGCCTCCCCCGAACATCTTGTTGGGCTCGATGGAGAGGTAGTGCTCGGGGAAGAGCCCCTTGCCCTTGAGGACGATGCGGAAGGCACCCCCGTCCAGGGCCTCGGCCTTCCTGCCCGTGGCCTTCTCGTAGAAGGCGACGAGCTTGGCGGGGGCGTCGGCCGAGAGGTAGACGTAGGCCAGCGAGCCCTCGTCCATGCTCATGCCGGCCGAGGCGTCGACGTTGAGGATGGCCCCGGGATACAGGGGCACGCCGAGCTCCTTGGCGGTCGGGGGTGCGGAGCGGAGCTCGGCCGCGCGGCCGGCGGCGAGCTCGTCATCGGCGGCGTCGCGCTCGTCCCGCAGCTCGCCCTCGGCCTTGTAGACCACCTGCTCGATCCGTATGGACGTGGATTGGCGGTAGTCCTTCTTGCCCAGGCCGGAGACCCCTCCCGGCAGGTCGACGAAGCCCTGGTACGCGTCGAAGGTCCGGTCCTCGATCGATACCTGGAAATCGTAGCCCCGGCCCTGCTTGTCGGCGTGGCCCCAGGCCAGGAAGGCGCCGGAGAGCCACTGGCCCTGGACGGGCTTGCGCCTGGCCTTGAGCTGCTCCCTGATCCAGGCCCCGTCGTAGGTCTTCTTGCCGCTGTCGGGCGCCTCGCCGTCGCGGAAGTCCTCCTCCGTGTAGGGCCTGAGCTCGTAGTCCGGCTTGACGAGGGCGGGGCGCTCCGCGGCTTCGGAATCGTAGTCCCTCGGGACGGCGCCGAGCTTCTGGCGGTACCAGGCGAAGACCTCCTCCACCGAGGCCGCGCTGCGGTAGATGACGGACTCGCGGGAGAGCTCGCCGGGATGGCCCTCGCCGCCGTAGGCCTCTCGCTCCTCGTCCATGGCCGCCTGGTCGCGAGCCGCGCCGGGATAGAGGGGAATCTCCTTGAGGGCCTTGGGCTGCTGGGCGAAGGCGAGGGCGCCCATGACGAGAATGAGCGGGGCGGTGGAAAGCTTTTTATGCATCGATGCTGCTCCCTGGTGATGATCTGGCATTAGTGTATCGCTCATCCCGGGTTAATGCGAGTTATCATAAATTTAAATTATGCGCGCTGCGTTGGAGCCAAGCTCGGGCGTAGTTCTTCGGCGAGAATTGGCCCGCTTCTAGCATATCGATTGGCTTTTTGTTCGTCGTTACAAGCATAACGCATTGAGCCAGCGCGATTCCATGGCCGGCGGCCTGGAATCGGGACGAGAGAGGCCTATACTCTCCAGTAGAAACGCTTTCGCCTCCGTCTTCGATAGGGGCCCGGGCGCCTGGCGCCCGGGGTCGAGCGGCCGGGACGGGCCTCGCCCGCGCCGGCCCTTCGCGAGGAGGGACGTTATGCGCGATATCGACCTGAGCATGGGCGAGCTCGAATCGCTCGTCGACCGCCACATCGAGCTCTCCGAGCTCTTCGCGGCGCGCCGCGATCCCGCGCGCCGCGCCCCGCCGCCGCCGCGGCTCGTCATCCCGGCCGGGGAGTGCGGGGCCGCCGGCTGCCTGGCGGCCCTCGTCGACCGGGCCCTCGTGGCCTACGAGGGCAGGCTCTTCGAGGAGGACTCCACGATCCTTTCGCTCAAGGCCGCCCTCGCGAAGGCCATCGTGGGCGAGTCTGAAGTGCATTGAAAATTGTTGGCGCCGAAGCAGGAGGACGGGCGGCGCGCGTAGGGAGAGCGGGCGAGCGACCTGGCCGCGCCTGAGGCGGACTCCCCCGAAGGGGGGGTCGGCCTGCCAGCACGGCCCTTGGATGGGCGAGCGCGAGAGGGAGACCTTGGGGAAGGTCTCCCTCTCGTTCATCGCTCATGCGCCAACAATCTTGGATGCACTCGTGACGGCAAGCGATGGCTCAGAGCGCTGTGCCCGCTGCATAGCCTGAGCGGGTGGCCTCGAGGACCCGGCCCAGCGCGAAGCAGTCGCCGACGGCGCGTATCTCCGGGGCGGCCTGGGCCTGGACGAGGCCCCGGTAGAGGGAGTCCTCCGGCCGGGCCCCCGCCGCGATGACGACGAGGTCGGCCGCGAGCCGCTCCTCGGCCTCCTCGAGCCGGAGCTTGGGGGCGAAGGGGTTCTCGACGTTCTCCGGGAGGATCGGCGTCCAGGTGACGAGGGGGTCGGGCACGGTCGGGGAGAGGTTTCGCCTGATCACCGCCTCGCCCTCGCCCACCGAGGCGAGCTTGGCGCAGTTGAGGATCCGCACGCCCCGCTCCTCGAGGTAGTGGAGGAGCCAGCCCCGGTTCGCGGTGCAGACCCCCTTCATGATGACGGGCAGCATCTCGACGACGACGACCTCCTTGCCCAGCTCGTGGGCGAGGTAGTAGGCCGTCTCGCAGCCCACGACCCCGCCGCCCACGACGACGACCCGCCGCGCGGCCGCCGCGATGCCGGGGTCGCGGAGGAGGTCGACGCCGAAGACCACGTTCCTGCCCTCGATGCCGGGCACGGGGGGCCTGGCCTGCCGCGAGCCGGTGGCCGCGACGATGGCGTCGAAGCGGCCCGAGCGGAGCTCCTCGGCGCTCGGCGAGGCGGAGAGCTCGAGCTTGAGCCCGGCCTCCTTGCGCGCCGAGGCCAGCTCGGCGCGGAGGTGCTCGAGGTAGTTCACGATGTCGTACTTGATCGCGGGGCGGGAGCCGGGGACGAGCATGCCGCCCGCCTCGCCGCGGGACTCGTAGAGGGTCACCGCGTGGCCGCGCCGCGCGGCCGAGATCGCCGCCGCGATGCCCGCGGGGCCCGCGCCGACGACGGCGACCTTCCTGGCCCGGGCGGCCGGCCGCAGCTCGGCGCCGGTCAGGATGTCCTCGAAGCCGGTGCGCGGGTTGACCGCGCACTGGGGGTGGCCGCCCTCGACGAACTCGTTGATGCAGCCCTCCTGGTCGCCGATGCAGGGCGTTATGCGCTCGACCTGCCCGGCGAAGGCCTTATTCGGCCACTCGGGGTCGGCGAGCAGGGGGCGCCCGAGCATGACCATGTCGCAGTCGCCCGAGCGCAGGGCGGCCTCGGCCAGGTCGGGGTAGCCGAGCTTGCCGACCGCGACGACCGGGACCTCGAGCCCAGCGTTGGAGCGGATGTTGCGCTCGCGGAAGAAGTCCTTCGCGACGCGCGCCACCTCGAGGTAGCAGCCGGGGGCCATCGGGCCCGGCGGGTGCGGCAGCCACCAGTTGTCGTAGCAGCCCAAGTCCACGTCGAAGAGGTCGACGCCCTCGCGCACGAGGTCCCCCATGTAGCCCAGGGTCTCGTCGACCCTCCGCTCGTCCTTGAACTTGCGCAGGGCCTTCACGGTCTTCATGCGCTCGCCGTAGGTCTCGTTGAGGACCAGGGAGAGGTCGATGCGGTACATGATCGGGTAGTCGGGGCCGACGCGCGCGCGGATCTCGCGGACGAGCCGGAGCCCGAACTGCCGCCAGTCGGCGAAGGCGCCCAAGCGGCGGCGGTTGAAGGCGGGGTTGGTCATCTGCTCGAGGAGGTAGCCCTCGTGGCCGTGGAGGTAGACCCCGTCGATGGTGGCGGCCTTGGCGTCGGCCGCGGCCTGGCCGGCGTTCTTGACGATGCGCTTGGCCTGGCCGTCGGTGAGGGGGCGGCAGGGCAGGACGGGCATGTAGAAGTTCGGGTTCCAGGAGGCCGAGACGGGGAGCTTGCGCTTGTTCAGCAGGCACTCCGGCGAGCCGACCCGGCCGAGGCCGGGCGTCAGCTGGATGAAGAAGCGGGCCCCGTGGGCGTGGCAGCGCTCGGCGATGTCGCGCCAGCCGGCGAAGGCCGTGCGCGAGCGGTCGATGCGCGGGAAGTAGGAGAGCTCGCCGAGCTCCGTGACGGTCGGGTCGACGCCGTGGCTGATCGGGACGAGGCCCGAGGTGAGGAGGCCGCAGCCGCCCCGGGCCCGCGCGGCGAAGTACTCAACCATCTTCGCGTTGGGCCGGCCCGTCTCCTCGGCCATGCTGATGTTGCCCATGGGCGCCATGACCAGGCGGTTCTTGATCGTCAGGCGGTTGACGCGGATCGGCGAGAAGAGGGACTCGTAGGGCCACAGCTCCTTGGTCATCCTGCCCTTCGCCAGCCAGCCCGAGTCCTCGTACCAGGTCCCGAAGCGGCCGACGAGCTCGCCAATCTTCTTCTGATTCTCCGACAAAGCCTTCCCCCTTTACTCGCCCACGACGACCGTGCCGTCGCCGCGTATCTCTATCTTGTCCGCGTCCCGCACGGCCGCGAGGAACTCCTCCCCGAGGCCGTCCACCGCGACCGCCTCGGCCCCGTTCCAGACCGCGGCGAGGACGAGGCCGGCGGCGGCGAGGGAGTCGATCGGCTCCGAGAAGAGGAAGGCCCGCGGGGCGAGGCCCGCGGCGATCGCCTTCTGGAGGATCATGCCCCCCGTCGTCGAGCCGATGGTCCGCGGCAGGCAGAGTATCTTGCCGGTGAGGACCTTGCCCAGGAGCCCGGGGTTGTTCTGGTCGCGGGAGGCGACTGCGGCCTTCCTCGCGAGCAGGTCCTTCTGGAAGCTCGCGAGGACGTTGACCCCGGCCCGCGACACGACGGCCTCGCCGCTGACGCTTCCCGCGACGACCGGCCTGCCTTTGAAGGTCTGCTTCATACTCTCCCCCTGGCGACGACCGAGGCGAGCTCGGCCTCGGTGAAGTAGCGCGCGGCGGTATAGGTCCGCAGCTTGTTCGAGCAGGTCGCGACCGCCTTCTTCCCGCAGAGCGGGTTGTTCAGGTACATGAGGGGGCAGATCGAGGAGAGGGTGGCGCCCGTCGCCTCGAGCCGGGCTAGGGCGTCGGAGTCGGCGCGGAAGGCCGCCTCGACGCCGGGCGCCGTGGTGAGGACGGTCGGCACCCTGACCCTCCGCGAGCCCTCGGCGGCGAGGGCGGCCTCGATCCGCTCGAGCCAGGAGTAGAGCTGGCTCTTCGAGAGGTGGGGGCAGCCGATGAAGGCGAGCCTGGGCTTGGCCGCCGGGTCCTTCCACAGGACGGGGTAGCCCCGGCGCACCCGCTCGATCTCCGCGTCGTCGATCAGGTAGGTCCTGGCGCCGGGCTTCACCAGGCCCTCGCCGAGCTCGCGGGCCTCGGGGGTCAGGCCCTCGACGTGGTAAAGGCCGACGGCCCCGTTGGAGGCCGAGGCGGCCCCCAGGTCCTTGAGGTAGTCCTTGGCCCCCTGGTCGAGCTCCCCGCCGAGGAGGGCGCCGAGGCCCCTGATGTAGGGGACCTCCTCGACCACCTTCATGCCGATGGCGCTGCCCAGGAGCTGGGCCTCGGGCAGGGCGCTCGTCCGGAGCTCGATCACCCAGGAGGCCCGGCGGCCCTCGTCGGTCAGGAGGCCGAAGCGAGGGGCCCGGCCCACGATGCCGCAGAGGAGCTCGAGGACGCCGGAGTTCCGGTTCGTCCGGGCGCCGAGGACCGAGTTGGCGTAGGCCACGGCGGAGGACTCGGCCCAGGCCAGGATATCGCCGCGGCCGGGGAGGTTACCCACCTCGTCGAAGTAGCAGGCGCAGCTGAAGGAGGAGCCGTCCTTGAGGCCGACCGCGGCGAGCTGGGCCTCGTAGTCCGCTTGCTTCGCGTACATGATCTTGTCGAAGACCAGGCGCTCGAGGAGGGAGGTCGGGACGTTGGCGTAGTCGCAGGGCCGGGGATCGACCGTGAAGGGCCGCTCGGTCTTGAGCCCGGCGGCGATGAGCTCGTCCATGATGGCGAAGACCGGCCTGAGGAGGGGGATGCCGAAGGAGGTGACGAGGTGGACGGGGCCGTCGAGGGGCGCGAGCTCGGTCGCGCCGAAGAGCTCCCCGTAGCGGATGACCGACTCGAGGGCCTTCCGGAGGGTCTCGCCTCCCTCGCCCGCGAGCAGCTTCCCCTCCTCCTCGCTGAGCCGCATGCTCGTGTGGTACATGGAGGATCCTTTCGAGCCTGGCTCGCGGCCGGCCCGAGCTGTGGCATTTTGACCGACCGCGGTCGGTGACTGCGGTCAGTGTAGCATGGCTCCAAGGATCGATCAATGGATATATTTTGCTCGAAATTGGGGCTTTACTCGAAGCCCTCCTCCCGCTCTATACTGGGGCGATGGAGAAGAAGGCCGCTAAGCTCGGCAAGCGCCGGCTGCAGGCCCAGGCCACGAGGAGCCGCATCTACGAGGCCGCGATCCGCCTCATCGGCGAGGAGGGCTTCGACCAGGTCTCGGTTGAGCGGATCTGCCGGGAGGCCGGGGTGGCCAAGGGCTCCTTCTACCATCACTTCCGGACCAAGGCCGACCTCATCGTGGAAGGCTATTCGCTCTGCGACAAGTACTTCGAGGAGGAGGTCCGGGGCCGCCTCGAGGCGCCCGACGCGGCCGGCCGCATCGTCGAGTTCATCGTCCGCCAGGTGCGCTACGCCGAGGACACGGGCCTCGACCTGATCCGCCAGGTCTACAAGAGTCAGCTCGAGAACGGCACTCGCTTCTTCATCTCCTCGGAGCGCTCCCTGCCCTCGATACTGCGGGAGATCGTCGTCGAGGGACAGGGCTCGGGCGAGCTCCGGGCAGAGCTCGGGCCCGACTACATAACCGACTACATCCTCCGCTTCTCCCGAGGCCTCATCTACGACTGGTGCCTCCACGAGGGAGGCTACGACCTCGCCTCCGTCGCCGAGGAGGCCGCGACCCGCCTCGCCCGCGTTTTTACGGCGCAGGCCGGACCTTGACCCTCCTTCGCCGAGCGTGCTAGAGTCGACCCGCTTCGCAAGGAGCGAACGGGCATTAGCGCAGGTGGTTAGCGTACGAGTCTGGGGGACTCGGGGTCCGCGGTTCGAGTCCGCGATGCCCGACTACTAAATCGCGTTGTGGTAAGCAAATACTACGCTTACCAAGAATCTAACATGGTCAGTGTAAGATTGACTGTTAGATGAGAAACGCCTCTTCGGTTTGCCGAGGAGGCGTTTTGTTTTATCCACTTCATCAGAACTCTACGAATGTCCTCAGAACCTTCGGTTTGAACGGCTCCCGAAAGCATAGTTTTCGGTAGGAGCCGAATCATGCCAAAGAAGATTAAGAAGGTTGTGTACGAGGAAAACCTCTATTCAGTCACCCTAAGAGGGGATGTCTGGTATGCCCAGTATAAAGACCCCAATACGAAAGCATATTTCCCGCGTCTTTCTCTTGGCTTACGGCAATCAGACGGGAACAAACGAATTCATGCAGAAATGGAGGCAGAACGACGGATAAAGGGTGGAATTGTTGATGAACTTTTGCTCTCTGTCGAGAAGCGTCATTCTGCTTATTTTGAAGCTTACGCTCGCGGCTTCTTTGATAAAAACGGTAAATATCAAATGCAGAGGATCAGTGAGAGCCGAACTTTAAAGGAGAGTACACTCGATGCTTATCGAGGTAATCTCGAAACATTTATTATGCCCTTTTTTAAGGATTTTTTGCTCCGTTCCATTACCAAAGCAGATGCAATCCGTTTCCGAGCCTATCTTTTAGTTGAAAAGAAATTGAATCCACGAACAGCAAAGAACATATTTGTGAATTTCAAAACGATACTCGCTTCTGCTGTTGAGGATGGTTTGTTAGGATTCGACCCGGCTCAAAAGGTAAGTGTTTCTGTGCCCAAACGCCGGAAAAAGATTGGGGACATCCCGAGTCATGGAGAGATTAAGCGCTTATTGTCAATTCGTTGGGCTGATAATCGTGCGAAAATGGCTGTGAAAATTGCCTTGAACACTGGCTGTAGACGCGGTGAAGTGCAAGCTCTCCGATGGTCTGATATAGAGTTCCATTCCAACTCTGCGAGGGTTTTTATCCGGCGAAGTTGGAATTCAGAGTATGGTTTTACTACGACAAAGACAGGGGAGGAGCGGATCGCCTATCTTGGTAGTAAGGTAACTCGTGATTTGAAAGCATACAGAAAAATATGCTTATGCTCAGGGAATGATGATCTCATTTTTGCTTCGGATGTCAGTGGCGAAAGACCGATTGACGCAAAACGCTTGGATTGGCATCTTCATAGTGCTCTTTCTAAAATTGGCATCGATGAAGCCATGCGAAGGAATCGAAGCCTAACTTTTCATAAACTCAGGCACTATTTTATTACATCACTTCACGAAAAAGGTGTCTCTCCACTTACGATTCGGAAGATCGTTGGTCACTCTGATGATGACATTGAATATGTCTATTTCCATGGGTCAGGTGAAGAGGTTGTCGGGTGTCTTGATGCTGTTATCTAAATTGAGTCAACTCCTCAAATTTGGTTACTGAAAGCAACCGTAAACAGCTAAGCACCGATTATCGGTGCTTTTTTTATTTTTGCTAACCTCCAGACAAGATAAACCCATGGAGGGACAAGTCCATGGAGTTCATTAAAGCTCTGCAAAATGCCATAACAAAGCAGAAACGAAAACAAGGTACCCGCGCTTACTACTCAAGCGGCGAGGTTTACCTCTCCCGTCTTTTCGGTTACAAGCTCATCGGCGACCGCTACGAGCCTGATCCGCGTTATGCACCCGCGATCAGAACCATCTTCGAACTGCTTGCGGCGGGCAAGCCTCTGCCCGAGCTTAAGCAAGCCCTCGATACTATAAAGGCGCGGGACTCAAGTAATAATCGCTACTCCTATGCCCGCATCATCGCCCTCGTCCGTCCGATCTATGCTGGATATATCGAACAACGCGGTAGGTTGACTGAGGTTAAAAATATGACACCGATTGTGTCGCTCGATGTCTACCGCAAGGCGGAAAAGCAGTTGAAGATCGAGCGAAAGAAACTCGTGAACCAATAAAAAGTACCTCGTGAGGAGGCTGAAGAATACATAAAATGCTACTGGTTACATAAGGATTGATGGAGCTTACTTTTAAACCTCAATCTCTATCATATAGGTCATCAAGACGCCACGCTTTTCAGCAAGTTGGAATTGTGTTAGTTGCAGATTGGCACGATAAACATTGATTTTTCTGCTGTTACCTGATGCATCGTGGTCTATCACTTCACAAATTAGGAATAAGACTTTATATAGATATGATCAATAAGCTGTTGATGTAATCATTGTATGTGCATATGTCTCATATATAAACCAATCTATAGGTGTAGTTAAAGAACAATCGCAACCAGGTTGTATTAGTCACGGTATTAATCAATATCCACAAATAAAAACTTCTTCATAAACCGGATGTCCTTAATGATGCCCAGTATTTCGATATTACTCTGCTTTATCCCTTTCCTCCCGATTTTTATTGCTTGAATTGTATCGTTGCTTTGAATAAAGCAGATTTTACCAATGTCGGTCTTGAAATACTCATAGTTGTATCCATAAAACCATTCTGGTAACCTGTGTAGAAAATCGACATTGTAAAATATCTTGTTTTTGAACAAAAATGCAATCAATTGTCCATCATGATCAAAGGGGAATATTTCTTCCCATTTTTCTTCTTCGATTTTCGCATAGCATTTATTAGTGTTCGACAGTTTGTAAACATGAAGCTTCTCAAAACGTAACTGAGTATCAAAAATGCACCAGTAGTCAGAAACATAGAAATGAACTTTCAACGGCGAGTTGGCTAACTGCCTGGATTGAGGAATGTTATCTTCAATATAATGCTTGGCGATGCTTGCTAATTCCTTCCCAATGTTTTTATTAATTGTCTTAAGCTTTTCGTCGAGGTAGTCAGTCAATTCCTTCAATAGCCTCTTGCGTTCTTTTGGTTCCTTGGAAAATAAATCTTTATGTGAAATATATACTTGCAATTTTTCCCCCCAGGCTTGGGGAAGCTTTTTCAAGTTCAATTCAAGTTCATCTGTTTCATTAATCAAACTAACGATAAGACAATCCTCTTTAATCTTCAAATAGTTGAAGTATTGCATAGTAAGATCGAATTTTGATGAGAGCTTCCCCGAAAACCATTCCTCCAATGTAGCTTTTATACTCTTCGCAAATAAGTCGGAAAACCATTCATTAGTAATAGCGGAATTTGTGATTATCTCTTCTACATCTTTTTCTATAGAGATGTTTCCTGATCCATAACTGTTTTTAAGATTGCATAGGTACTCCAGTAGTATTTTTTTCGCACTTTCTGGGTAAATGTAATCACACGGTTTGTTTTCGGCAGAATTCCAAGAAATAAGCTTAAACATACCAAGTTTTGATTCCAAGTATCGAATACTGGTGAATGTCTCTATGAAAATCATATCTACTACATTTTTTAAGTAATTTTCTGAAATACTCATTAGGGTGGATTTATTTTGGCAGACATCATTATGGAGATAGTATTTCTTATTTCGAGTTTTACATTTGATATAATACTTTTTCGGACAAGAACCGCACCCTAAGAACCCAGATAATGGATATTCAATTTGCCCCGAACTTCCTCGCATTTTTTTCAATCTCAACTTGAGACCGGCTTGGACTTCCTTCCATTCTTCGTGAGTGATAATGGCAGGATATATGGATGATGGGATCAGGTTGTTTTCATTGTCATTCCAGAATCCGCAATACTGTGGTCTCTTCAAAATCTTCCCAATTAGGGTCGCTGAGAATGCCGCCCCTTGATGTTTGGTCGCAAATCCATACGGCTGATTCATAAGAGATGCAATTCGATATATTGGTTGTCGCTCCATTAAGAATTTGGAAAAAATATACTTGATTGCTTTTGCCTCTTCAGGCTCGATCTCCATTTCCCCAGTATCAGGATTCAACATATACCCATAAAGGTTGGGTAGCCTGCGCTCTTTGGATTTTCTTGTTGACATTTTGCATTCCTGATTCAATAGCAAGGATCAGAAACAAGTCTTTAGTTGGCTGAATAAGAATAGATCGGAAATATGGGAATGTCTATTCGATGAGAGTTTCCACTTTTAAACTGTGCTAATAGCGGAACAAAAACATGATATTAGGGCTAAATAGTTAGTTCTGAAGATTGATACTGCATCCTCCTCTGCTTTATGTTCATCTCAGATGGTGGGTGTGAAAACACTCCAACTCAGTCTTGAGGAGGACGGAGATGCTGACGATGACCGAGGTACAGCAAGCGATTGATGCTGGTTCCTACAGCATCTCCCTCCAACAACGAAAGGAAGGCTCGTGCCAGAAATGGAATCTATTTACCCTGGTGAATCGCATCGAGGGCAATGTCGTCAGAGAGCGACATGAGATCAGTCCCTACATCAACAATGAGGAGAAACTGGTCGTGGATGCAATCATTTTCGGGGAACATTTCATGTTCGTTTGGACACGAGTTCAAACACGGATCGTGTTGCTTCAGGTCTCCATTCTGCCAATCCCCCCTGAAAGCCAATTTGGTATTCGCATTGATGCGATTGGAATGGTGGCGTAGTTATGTGGGTTAGGCGTCAAGGGCACGAGGAGCCCGAAGCCAAAAGTTAAGCATTAGTCGTTTTTGATTGTCTCTTGAAATAAGACGGTCGTTGATCGTCTCGGGAGAGGTCTGCCCAAAGGGTGAAAGAACGGAGGACGAAATGAAGCTTGTGAAGGATACGGCGAAACGCAAGGGTAGAAAGGATGTAGTAGAGGTAATCCTTCCCGGCGGGCAATGGTATAAGCTCTACAACGGCGATTTCAGTCTTAAGGTACTTCCGAATGGGATCGTGATAACTGATCCTCCTTACAACCAAGGCTATCACTATCGGGTGTACGACGACAGACTGTCTACGCCTGAATATCTCGCTCTGCTACGAAAAGTCCCCAAGCCATGCGTCATTGTTCATTATCCCGAAGAGTCCATAAACACTTTGCCTAAAGTCTGGGGCAAGGTGGAGGAGGTTGTAAGCTGGATCTACAATTCTAACACCGCCAAACAGTCTCGCTTGATCACATGGTGGGGATGCAAGCCTGATTTCCGGAAGTATGGACAGGAGTACAAGAACCCGAAAGACCGTCGAGTGGCAAAGCTGATCGCGGAGGGGAAGAAGAATCGGCTCTATGACTGGTGGGACATTTCTCCTGTAAAGAATACATCTCACGAGAAGGTTAAAGGAGATGTGATCCATCCCTGCCAGACCCCTGAAGAGGTAATTCGCCGCATCATTGCTACAACTGTGAAGAAAGGGCAGACGATAATCGATCCCTTTTTAGGATCGGGATCGGTAGGAAAAATCGCTGTCGAGATGGGTTTCAACTTCATAGGCTATGAGATTGACCCTGAGTATTTCAAGATGGCAAAGAAGAGGATCGCCGCCTGTCAGCCCGGTGCTGTGCATCCTGGGATGGGCTACTGGATGAGCCAGCAGAAGGCGGCTTGATCATGATGCTCATCATCTGTGAGCTCCGAAAACCGCCGTAGTTTTCGGAAACGCCAGAAAAGGAACTCTCCTCGAAAACAACGGGCATCGGCTCGTGGGGGAGAAGTCTGCCCTAATGATTTTGAAGAGGAGCAAGAGATGCGTAAGCGGAATATCACGAAGAAGGGAGCGACGAAGAAGGACACCGACGCGGCGCGTACCTCTGACCGCCCCGGTAAGCTCAAGACCCCGAAACATCCGGTCGGCAAGAAGCATACAGCTCCTGCCAAGAGCCAAACCATCAGGGATGGCGTACTGGAGGCGGCGATCGAGTTTTTGGAAGAGCATTTAAGCTTATACCTCGATGAGGGCAGTCACTACATCTATGTCTCAAGCGATGGAACCATCTTCTCGCTTTCTGCCCAAAAGGGAAACTGGTTCGTAGATGTTGAGGGGGAAAAGATAACATGCATTGAAGGTAATCCCGAATACCTCAACAATCCGGAATATCGTGGCGATCCGGGTGAAGACAACGACCCAAACGAGTATGAGGTATTCCCATGGGATTATGTCATGGAACAGTCCGAGCTATGGGATATGCGAGATATCGGGGACGCTATCGACAATATTCCCTTTGGATTCTTCGATGACGAAGAAGAGGTGATCCATGTCTGAGATGCTGGATTCTTTCCTTGCGGATGTTCAACAACTTCGAGCCTTATTCCGCGAAACAAAGGTCGATGACTATGTCGTCGAGCTTATGTCGGACTATGTTGACGGAAAGATTAATCATCTTGACTTCGATGCGAAATTGTCTTATGCGATCATCGCGGACTACCCCCAGATAAATATCTATAAAGTTCAAGCCGATATGCCGGTTACCCCATCTCCTTGGCGAGATTCGTTGACCTATGGCAAGTTCTGCGCTCCATGGATATTTTACATATCCTTGCCTGATGGAAAGGTCCTCGTGATCAGCCATGTCTTTTATGGTGGTTTTCATGTCTTTGTAGAATTGAAGTTGAAATCGTCCGACAGACGGTACTACGAGTATAGCTCCTATAGCTACAGGGAAGAGAATGATACATGGGGAAACTCCTCAGGAAAGATGGATTATTCGAATGCGCAATGGATTATGGAAGTTTTCAACATGATGCATGATAGGAAATACATAGATGTTCTTGTGCAGGGCTCCCACAAGCATAGAAAAGCCAGGCGGCTCAGTAAATCAACTGTCACAACGCTTCGGCTCAACGAGGCGGGCAAGCGATACCATGCACAACAAAAAAAACCAACCGCAAACATCCACTGGAAGGATGGCAAAGAGAAGATGCCTATAGAGGTCAGATCATTCTCTCGAAAACAGCATTTCGGGAAGGGGCGGACAGAAGTCAAGCTCGTCGAGGTTAGCTCGTTCAAACGACGGCAGTGGGTGGTTCCCAAGGACAAAATCACGAAGATCGTGTGATCGCAACGGGAGTGGAACATATGAAATACTGGATAAGACTGGGTACGCGCTTTCGCCTTCGCGGGGGTTAAAAATGCCGAATACTGCGAAGGAGGAACTGCTTCGCTTTTGGACAAACAAGCATGGCTACCCGATTCACATCGAGGAGATCACTCCATGATCACAAATGGCGTCCGTATTGATCGAGTACCACCGCGACTTCGCGGCGTAAAGAAACCATGAATCATGGTTAGTCGTATATGCGTATGTATGTATGATAACCCTGCAAACATTGACCAGAATTAATTTGAATAACACAAGCTCAATGATATACTTCTTATACATGCTTCGCATGAAAGTAAGAAAGAAGAACACAGAGAAGGTTAATACAATGGCGAATGTATTACTTGCGATGAGGGAGGCGTTTTCCCCTGACAGGATCGTTAAGGACAAGATTATATAGCAAGCCTCATCGGTAATTACTGCTGAGCTTGAATCAGAGTCCATCGATAAATCAGATTAAGGTCTGCGGATAATTGTAAAAGCATAAAATAAAGAACTGATATTGCGTTCTTGATCGTAAAGCTTCCATTCATTTATTGACCTCGAATGCAATCAGTGTGGCGAAGTCTGCCCGAATTAAAAGGAGGTGCTTGGTAATCCACACATAGACGCTCGGCTTAATAGACAATTGCATTGTGGTTTTATTGGGAAAAGAAGTCCCGAAGGAGTTAAAAGATGATTAAGATGAATCGGTTCTATCGTATGGATTGTCTGGAATACATGCGAGCTCTCCCCGATGAGTCGGTTGATGTAGGAATCTTCGATCCACCTTATGGCGTCGATCATGCCGGTAACCGATACTTCGATGACAGTCTTCGTTACATCAAGACGCATATTGATGAGTGGTTCGCAGAACTATATCGCGTCCTGAAACCGGGGAGGCATATCTACATCTATGCTCCAACACTCAACCTCGATATCTTCATTGCGGCGTTCAAGAAGCAATTTGTTTTCAAGAATCTGCTTGTCGCTCGTGCGAAAACTGGTTGTAAGCAGGCAATAGGCGCCTTCAAGCACGATGCACAGTATGTGATATTCGGCTCCAAGGGCAAGCCGCGACTCCTCAAACGCGTAGACATCCAGCGTAAAAGCGATGTATGGATGAACGATCCTCGGAACACTGATCCCAACCCATACTCGTATCTCTACAGCTCTTTCCTCGATGATCGGGCGAACGCCGAAGTAAAGAACCACCCTAACGCCAAGAATGTCATGCAAATACGCAAGTTCATCTTGCTGTCCAGCAATCCAGGTGAGGTCGTCCTCGATCCCTTCGCTGGCGGTGGAGCGGTAGCTCGTGCGGCTATTGCAGAAGGTCGAAACTACTATACCTGCGATCTTGTAGACTATGGGATAAACGAGGAAGCGACTCGTCGTACTAAGGGCAAAGCCGCCTAAGTAGCGTAGCAATGCGTCGAGTGGTGGCGGCGCTTGCTCTTCAAGACTGGCTCGGGGGAGTGTGGTGGCTCTCTCGTGCTCATATGTAATCGAGCTCTCGGCTTTGGTTGTTGTCATAAAATAAAGTATGCCTAAAGGTGGTGTTCATTTTTCGAGAATTGTAAATCTGTTCATTTTCGACAGGTGCGGTGTTCATTTGGTGAACGCAAATACTGTGGAAGTCAGAAAACTATTCATCCTGTGAACATATACATATAGTACAACAATAAACAGATAGAGATACAAAGACTACTACAACAGGCAAGAATATTTCGGTGTCAAATTCATACTTTTCCTACTTTATCGCAAAGATAAATATATGAAATCAACAAGACCATCTGCAGATCAATTCACCACAATGAAGCTTCCATCCTCATTACTCCATCAGCTTCACATCCTTGCCGCGCGAAAAAATAAATACATGTATCAGGTCATTGCAGAAATGATCGTGTACGAGATCGAGAGTCTCAAGGAAAAAACAACAGAATAGAGAGCCGAGAAAAGCATACTTAATAGTGAATGGCTGATCCCCATTTATCAAAGACAGAAGCCGAGAAGAGACCTTCTTGGCGTACATGGATACTGATGTATGACCTTTCTGTCTGCATGCATGAGTAGGATCAACCATGTACGCCAAGAAGGTCTTTTTGTATATAGGAGGTAAAATGAAAACCAGTACTTCAGCTAAAACGCCAAACTACTATGGCAGTGACGATGATGAAGATGATGAACACGATCCTTTCAACCTGCTGATCTTGAGAACAATGCGGGAAGGAACCGATGATGACCAAGAGCCGAATGCTCGACCGTTTAATCACAAAAAAGAAATGGATCGGCTTACAGAAAAAAGAAAAGATGCAATGGAAATACTCGAAAGAGATATTTGGCTTATCAATTGCGCCATATCAGATCGTGACATCGCAGAACATGTATGTGCGGCTACGCTGATCCAAAATGATAATCTTTTCAATATGGCACGAATTGCGAAAGACTTTCACCGTCAAGGTAAGCCGAATTGTGAAATCAGGGAGTATTTTCGCACAAAACCATGCTTCCCCTCCGTTTATCGTGATCGCATCTCTCAGGATGAAATTGATCCTGAAGACAAGATCGCATTCAAGCAGTTCTATTACCGCCAGATAAATGAGTCAGCCCTAAAGGATGTTATCGAATATGCCGCGCAGAACAGCTATGGATATAAGCCGAGCGCCATATTCAGGATTTTGGCTAAGCATTACCCCGATGAGATCAGCATTCCGAGCGAGGTCGCGTCAATGCGCTCTGCTGAGGATGCGCGACAATGGATGAGGAACATCGAGGAACGACAAGTAAAGCGGATCAAGACTTCATCGCTCCAAATCAACAAATATACAAACGGAGGGTACAAGCACGGATGCGTTTATGGATTTGCCGCGCCGACAGGAGGCGGTAAGTCCATTCATCTTTGTTGGGCGAGTGCTGACTTGACCCGAGCCGGATATAGCGTCCTTTTTATCTCTACGGAGATGCTGAGAGATGAGGTGTTTGCTCGGGTCAATCGCGCCGCGACCAGCTCAAAGACAAATGCTGATGCGGCTTTACTCTATGAGAAGCTTTCCGAGTCCTCCAATTTTAACGGCTACGATGTTTGGTGCGCTGAGGAGCTTCGTTCTACCATCGCGGATATAGAGGAGAAGGCTCAAGCCCGGCGTTATGACATCATAATCGTTGATTATGGAGATAAGCTGTCAGCCGGGCAGAAAACCGACAACGAGTACCAACGGCAAGGCGTCGTTTTCTCGCAACTTGCGAGGCTTGCGAAGAAGCTTGATGTGCCGATCCTCGTAGCTACACAACAGAACCGGAAGGCACTAACAGATTCCGACGCAGGGCTCGAATCGGTTGGCGACTCCATCGATAAGACACGACCTCTGGAGATGCTGTTTTCGATACCCTACAACGACACACGGAAGAAACCGGAGCTTAGGTATGAGAAAAACCTCGTCATCCGCAAGAACCGCGATGGTGTTCGGGATGTGGAGATATTCCTCGACATTGATTACCAGTCGTGGTCCCTAAGCGAGCCCGACTATGCCCGCGCTACCATAGAAGCAAACATGGACCTGAACCCCCAAGACCTCTATTACAAGATCGTCGATGCAAGAAACGCGGCAAAAAAGCAAAAGGTAAAATCAGTAGATGAATCTGACTGCTCGAACGACTGAGACCATCCCAGAGAGCGTCAGCAGGAATGGGTACCTGAAAATGCCGGAATGGATGGCATACTTCCTTTCTCCGCAGAGCTTGATTGTCATGAAGGAAATTAGGCGAACGATGAAGCGTCAGGGGCGACGAGCCTATTCCGACATCACCAACAAGCAACTCGCAGATCGGTGCGGAGTGTCAGAGCAGACAATCAACACGACAATGAACCGACTTGAGGGCAAATCATACATTCAAAGATGGACATATCATGAAACAGAGACAGTGAAACGAAGGCGTTTGTATCTGCGCAACATGAAGATGAAGCGTGATGGAAAGCTGAAAAACCGATCCTTTCGTGAAGTTCTGAAGGAGGAGTTCTTTCCTTCTGCCGCTCGTGTTGAGTGGTCAAGGATAGCTACAAGCGATTGGCTTTCATGGATACCCATACCGAACACCATCAAGAATGGGAAAGACCTCAAGGTCTATTCGATCCTGATAGGACAGCACCTACGGGGCAAAAGAAAAATAAAACTATCTGATCGCCAGATAGCGGCAATCTCAAGGATGGACAGGGATGTGGTAGCCGCTTCAATGGAGCGACTTGCTGAAAGCGGTTTTATCCTGGTGACAAAGAACAACAGGCGGGACCGGACTATAGAATTCATGTAAAAGCTTTGGCGGGTTTTTCATAAGAAATATGGGTGCTTTGGCAGGAAAACAGCACTATCAATAAGAGTAATAAGGAGCATATTGCTCCTCGTTACACTCGGAGCAACATGCTCAAATGAAGAGAAATAGGAATTATTTTACCAAAATACCAGAGGGAAATGTTACCGCGCCGCCCCATCCCAAGGAGCTCAAATGTACGACTACACCAAGCTGACTGAGGATCAGCTTCATGTCCTTGCCACCTACATCCTGCCGCACGATTATCCATCGACTGACCTGTTCGACGAGATGTGCGCCGACCTCTCTTGCTTCAGGGTGGTAGTTCTGAGGGGGACGATCGGTTGCCTGAAGGGACGCTTCTTTAACGACAGTTTCCTGAAGTCACCATATTGGCAGATCATCACCAAGCACTACAGGCGCGAAGGGGTTTGCCCAATCTGCAAGATGAAGAAGACGCTGGTGGTCTACGGACCGTCCTATCACAACCTTGGTGTCAATCATCTCCATCCCGAGGATCATCTCCTCGCCTGTGGCGACTGCCACAAGATGCTCTACCAGTTCGGCAAGGACACCCGCTTCTGGGCTCCGCAACGATACGAGACTGAGAAGAAGGTATTGGAGTTTCTCGAACTACTCCGGGATCACAAATCGGTCAAGGCTTCTTGTAGATGTTGAGCTCGACTTTGACCTCTCCCTTCCCCTCGACGGAGACATTACCTTGGGTAGAGGTTAGGTCAGAAGATTTTCCCCCATTTGGAGCGAGCAAACCCAGAATTTCGTCGAATTTGCCACCCCTTACCAAACGCTTATAGCGGGTCATAGGCGAGTCGGACTCCTCTTTGGGATGATTCCCTGCCTTACATCCGCCTCGTGTCTTCATGGGTTGTTTTCAGCTTAATACGGTCGTGGATATTGGGTTTTTGATGGTCTGTTTTCCGCTATTAAGTGATCAACCCGAAGTTTTTGACTTTTCTTCATGGTCTTGGGCGACGCTTGGTCCGGGCAGTTTTAGTGAATATCTATTTTGAACGAAACTTGGCTCCTTGTCTCTCCTTGGCGTCGAGCAGTTCTTCTCGTTCGAATGTGGTCAGAGGATGAAGTTCTACTTCCACGCCGTACTCGATCAAGACTTGTTCAACCAACATCGATGAGTATCAAATGATAGTAGCCCGGTGATGCTTGATTTAAACAAGATGATTTTATTACCTGACCCCTTAGTCATATCATCGTCATAAGGTTCACGGGTGTTCGTTTTTACAAGATAAATCACCACGCCAAAAACGGAGCCTGATGTTATACCGACAAGATGGGTACTCTGATATTCCAAAACGCTGTTCACTATATCAAGGAGTTTGAACTGTCTTCTTCGAAACCGTGATCCACTACCTGAACGTGACTTTACAGAGGTTGACAATGCTATGAGGTATCTCTACGAAATACTTTGTAGCACCTCGGACCCAGAGTGCGCTAATGATAAAACACTTTATTCTGTAGTTTTTATTTAGTGTGATCATAATCAAGAGATTCGAGCTTCATACCAAGAGTATCTGCAATTCGTTGTTTTTCATTATACTTTATATGGTGTAGGTCTGCGTATTCCCTTATTAACCGTTGGACGACATGTTGAACGGTAGCTGGAAGGTTTTTATATTTATGTTTTAACTCATCTAATGGTACTTCTTTTCGGTACCACATCAACGACTGAAGGTAGACACAATATACAAGAGGAGTATTATTTTCTTCGGCAACTTCTTTTATAATCTTCATCATCTCCTTACAACCAAGAGCATCGGCACTTCGTTTTATTGTAGCAAAAATGGCGGTGAGGCTAAAGAATCCAAAAACATTTTGGGCATATTCATATATTTGTTCTCTTGTGAATGAATTGTGTTGCAGAGAGACAATCCTATCAACAATATAATCAGCGAAGCCTTTTTCTGATTTTGTAAATTCGCTTAGGAAATGTGAGCATATTCTTCTATAAGCGTTAAGTCCAGTAAGATAGTATTCTTTTAGTGTCTTGCGATCTATTTCACCACTATGATTTTTAAGTATTTGTCCCATGACTTCTACGGTTCGGATTGCTTTTTTTAATGATTGTACTTCTTCGTTTATTGATATATTGTCGGATTTTTCCTTTTCTGATTCAATCTCTACTGTATCTATACCATGGAGTAAAGCTCTTCTTTTCTCTGCTGATTGATCATACTCTTCTATTACTTCGGTATTTAACCTCTGGGCGTATTCATCAACTCGAAGCATTTCTTCTTTGGATAGAGTAGCTTCAGGATAAGTATCGAATAGAACCATTGTGTTAATTAAGAGTTCATCAAGAATACGGACATCTTTTGAATGATGAACAAGAAAAATACCAATGTATGCGAACTGTTGGTCTTGAAGGTTGTTGTAGATATTCTCGACTGCTTTACGACAGATTGAATCAGATAAATGTTCGGCAAGGTATTTTGCAGTAAAATAATGAAGCAAATAAGTTGCATGAAAAGAATAGTTTCCAAGAGAATTACGGTGAAAAACAGAAGAAACCTCAAATCGTTTTAATAGATAGTCCATTGTGAATGGGAAGTTGTAAGTCTGCGAATATAAATCAATAGTCGTCTCAAGTTCCAAAGAAGAAAGAGATTCATTTTTGCTTTTAAAAAGCTGGTAGGCAATGAAAGAGAAGATATTCAAAAAGGCTCCTATTTCACCATCTGGTATCCCGAGCTTCTTAAGCGAGATATAGATCAACGCTTGATAGCAATGCCCTTTTGAGGTTAATTCTCCGTTGATAGGTACAAAATCACTTCTCGCGGCAAGAACAGTCAAAATATAAAATGGTGAGTATGGAATCAAACCTTTTATTAAAGTGAGGTTGACATACTCTGATAATGTGTCTGTATCACAATAGTTTTCATCGCAGAGATTATTGAACTCTATCCATTTATCGATCAATTCTTTTCGTTTCGAATGTCCAAACTCACGAATGCTATACGCACTATACTGTTCAGTAATGGTTCGCTTTTCAAGTGAACCGTTATAGATTGAGTCAACAAATAATATCACATAAACATTTTGCATATTTTCAATTTCTGCTAATATTTTGCGTTGTTGCTTGTCATCGAGAAGATGAAAATCATCAATAATCAGTACAGAGAGTCGTCCATCAATTTTGGTTCCTTCCATATACTGGTTTCTAATAGCTTCTTCTATTTTAGTAGATATGCTTCCTTTTTCTTTCGGATAACAAGTTATCAATATCGGTAAGTATTGCTCGCTTTCATGAAGTGATGTGAAAACGACTCGTGCCAGAGAAGTCTTCCCCGACTGATCCGATCCAGCAATTAAGACATTTTTAGGATTCCTAATGAAATCTGAGAGCATTTTTTTCGAGTCAATCAATCGTTCATGTCTTTCCTCAACCCCTTCAATCAACAACTCTGGGTATATAAAAAAGGTGCTTAGGTCACTGGATATTCCGTCGCGTTGATAAACAAATTCGGATTGTTTTAATAAAGTAGAAAAGGAGGCACTTAAGTGAATACCCGTAGTGTCTGCAATCTTATCTTGGATTGGATATACATAGTACTCCTTACGCTTTAAATAGATAATGCTACTGTATTTTTTTTCCTTAAACCCATACCGAATGTAGGCATCTGGCTGATAGTAAGATTCATTGTAAACCTTTTCATAAAAATCCTTGCTTATCCCTGTAACAAAGTTTTCGCTTTCATTGAGTCTCAACAACTCCTTCAGGCAAGTGGCGTTCAAATACCTGGATGCGCTATTGATCCCTTCTCCGATAAAAGTCTGGGCAGTATCTGAAAGGAGTTGCTGTGCCTTTTCAACCGTGCCTATATGAACAATACAACGAGCACGAATTGATTGACTTGTATTGACTTCATTTTCAATCCTTCCAACAAATTGAAGCAATGGTTCGAAGTCACCCGTTTTAATGATGAAAAAGCCACCATCGCCACCCTCTACATAATCACTCTTCACGAATGGGCTGTATCCGTGTGCGGCTTTATCGATGCAGAGAGCTAATATTTTGCGTTTTTCTATAAGTGCATCTGTTTTGGTGTCTTTGGAATAATCTTCGATGTCGATACCAATAATGACTGCGTACATCGAATACTCCTTTGTTTGAATCTACGCTACCCAATCTCCATACAGCTCTTCCGCCTGCTCAATGACTGTCTTGATAGCCGCTTCTTGACGATCGGGCGGATACTTGTAGTGCTTTAAGATACGCTTTATGGAAAGCCTTATCTGAGCGCGGACAGACTCCCTCTGCTTCCAATCGATCTTGAGATTCGCTTTGAGGCTCGTTACAAGCTCTCGAGCGATTGACTTCAGGATTTCATCTCCAAGCTCTCGGACAGCCGATTCGTTGACGCCAAGTGCGTCATAGAAGGCGATCTCGTCATCATTCAACCCGAGGTCTTCGCCACGCTGGTGAGCTTCACGAATCTTCTTGGCGAGTTCGATGAGCTCCTCGATGACCTGTGCGGTCTCAATGGCTCGGTTCTCATACTTCTTGAGCGCCTCTTCAAGCATCTCGGCAAAGGATCGAGACTGGATGAGGTTCTTGCGTGACTTGGGGCTCTTGATCTCTTTTTTAAGAAGTTTGGCGAGAAGCTCGACGGCGAGGTTGCGATGAGGCATGTCCTTCACTTCCGCGAGGAACTCGTCAGTTAAGATGGATATGTCCGGCTTCTTGAGCCCCGCCTCAGAGAAGATGTCGATCACTTGATCCGAATCGACTGCTCCAGACACAAGCTGTCGGATCGCCAGGTCAAGTTCCTCGGGAGTCTTCTTCTTTTCATCTCCACTTGATGCCTTCGCTATGGCGGCGCGGACAGTCTGGAAGAAGGCTACATCATCCCGAATCTCAATAGTCTTCTCATGAGGGACAGACAAAGCGAATGCCTGTGAAAGCTCGGTAACAGTCTGATAAAGCCGCGTCTTCCCATCATGCTGTGCGAGGATGTGCTCTTGGGCGAATGGTAGAAGATCAAGCCGATCCTTCGCCGATCCCGTCTTCCATTTCGACCAATCAAAGCCGTGGAAGAGATCGCAGACGATCTCATACTTCTCCATCATAACGGCGACCGCTTCGCTCTGATCGATGGCAGTCTTCCCCTTGCCGCCAGATTCGGCATAAGTCGCAAGCGCGCGTTTAAGGCTGTCTGCGATACCGAGGTAATCGACAATAAGTCCGCCTGGCTTGTTCTTGAATACCCTGTTTACACGGGCGATAGCTTGCATAAGCCCATGCCCTTCCATGGGTTTATCAACATACATGGTGGTCATTGAAGGAACATCGAAACCAGTGAGCCACATGTCCCGTACAATTACAATCTTGAATGAGGCTTTAGTATCTCTGAAGGTGTCAGCAAGAGCTTTGCGTCGCTTCCCATTGCGGATGTGTTGTTGCCAAGCAACTGGATCGGTGGCAGAGCCGGTCATCACTACTTTGATAACGCCTGCCTGATCATCTTCTGAATGCCATTCAGGACGAAGCGCCACGATCTCATTGTAGAGGTCTACACAGATACGACGGGACATACAGACAATCATGGCTTTCCCGTCCATGATCTCTTGCCGCTTCTCCCAGTGATCCACGAGGTCTTTGGCGATGAGCTTGAGCCGCCTTTCAGCTCCTACAATGGATTCGAGCGCCGCCCACTTCGACCTGAGGCGCTTTTTGGAATCTTCCTCTTCAGATTCCGTAATTTCCTCGAAGTCAGAATCGAGATGAGGCTTTTCCTCTTGCTTCAAGGCAATCTTGGCAAGACGGGATTCATAGTAGATGGGAACGGTAGCCCCATCCTCCACCGCTCGTTGGATATCATAGATGGAGATGTATTCCCCAAATACTGCTCGGGTATTACGGTCGGTCAGTTCGATGGGTGTTCCAGTAAAGCCAATGAAGGAAGCGTTGGGAAGAGCATCGTGCATGTGGCGGGCATAGCCATCAATAAAATCATATTGGCTCCGATGTGCTTCATCTGCGATGACAACAATATTTCGGCGGTCAGATAGCATGGGGTATTGCCCGAGCTTCTCTTCGGGCATGAACTTCTGGACAGTCGTGAAGACAACGCCTCCGGATGCGACCTTCAAAAGCTCTTGTAAGTGATCTCTACTTTCTGCTTGTACAGGCGTCTGTCTCAACAATTCTGCACAGTTACAGAAGGTGTCAAATAGCTGGTTGTCGAGGTCGTTGCGGTCAGTAATTACAACGATGGTTGGATTGTCCATTTCTTGTTGAAGGATAATCCGCCCCGCATACATGACCATGGAAAGGCTCTTGCCTGATCCTGTGGTATGCCAGACGACACCGATCCGCTTATCACCGGATGGTCGTGATGCCTTGATGGTCTCTTTGACCGCAGATTCGACAGCATGAAACTGATGGTAGGCAGAGAGCTTCTTATACCAGCTACCTTTCCCGTCTGACTCAAAGACTGTATAGAAGCGAAGAAGATCGAGGAAGCGGCGCTTGTCGAAGACCCCACGGATCAGGACTTCCATCTGCGTCATTGTAGAAGGAGCGAGGGCTTCTCCCTCTATGGTTTTCCAGACCGAGAACCGTTCCTGGTCAGCCGTCAGCGAGCCGAGCCGAGCCTCAAGACCATCGGATATGGCTATGACTGTATTGAAGTTGAAGAGAGTTGGTATCTGGTTCTTGTAGGTCTGGATTTGGTCAAAGGCTTTCCAGATAGTTGCCTTCTCTTCTGCGGGATTCTTGAGCTCGAAGATGGCGACTGGAAGTCCATTCAGGAAGACAAGAAGATCAGGGCGTCGATTGTTCCCATTCTCGACGATGGTGAACTGATTGATGATGAGCCATTCATTGTTCTCAGGGTGCTGGTAATCAACGAGGATAGCTTTGTCGTTGATGATGCGATCCCCTTTGCGGTAGGAGACATCTACACCATTTACGAGTAGTTGGTGGAATGCATGGTTTTGGCTGATAAGAGTGGTAGCCGAGGAACGGATGATCTTCTTAGCGGCTTCCTCGATAGTATCTTGCGGGATTGAAGGATTTAAAGTTGTGAGTGATGAGAGAAGCCGCTGAGGCAGGTGGACTTCTCCATAGGAAGCCCGTTCGGAGGCTGGCATCTCGGGTGCAATGTCACCACCGAAGAGATGGGTATAGCCAAGTTCCTTGAAGAGATCGATGGCGATCTGTTCTACATCAGCCTCAGTGAGTCCTGTGCTCATTTGCTGGCTCCATAATTTTAGAAATGGCTTTGTCGGAGAGTTCAATTTCACCTGAGATCAGACGAGGAAGGAGAGAATCGCGAATTAGCGATAAGGACTTCATTTCGAAAATGTCGTTTTTTATAGTTTTGAGCATTTCGGATACAACTATGTTATAGTGGAAAATGAGTCCCCGGGGTGGGGCTACCAGCTTAAACGAACCAAGATCTCCCCAGTTAGTTCGAGGCATTTTAGTACCATTAGAAAAACTTGTGGTATATTCGATTACTTCTTTTGATGATAGGTGCAGTAAAAGGAACCCAAGGCTTTCAGTGTTTTTCGGTCGGATAACAAGAATGTCAGTTGAACATACGCCAGATACTGGTGCAATAACTACCTTGTGAAAATACGGTCGGAGTTTCCCAAATAATACATCATTCTCGTGGAACTTCGACTTATTGCTTTCGACTGATTCAGATACATCCCAATCGTAGATCGAGATGGATTGTCGAGGAATATGTTCAAGCCCAATATAGTATTCTTCGCCTGTCATTGCATCGGGGAGAATTTGATCGTTTACTGCTATTCCATAATCACTTATTTGTCCTAAATTCCACCCTTTCGGCATTTCCCCCAATTCTGAATCCACGAATGAATCAGGGAAGAGAGCGTCGATCTCTGATGGGAGACCTGTGGGCTGTCCTTCTGTCTTCTTGTGGACTGGATCGAAGTCGATGAACCAGGACTTGAAGAGCGCCCGCGCCATGGCTTCGAGGGTCTCATTCATTGAACGGAGGAGCTCGATCTTGTCATCGAGAGTGCCGAGGATGTGGGCAATGGCTTTTTGGATGGGGAGTGGGGGTATTCGTAATGGAATCCTATTTATGATTCCTTGGCTTAATGATGCCATAGTCGAGCCTGTTGAGTTTTGTATTAGCCAGTTTTTTGTTTGTGGACTTTGGACCTGATAGGCAATAAAGCTTGAATCACATGTTGAGGGTAATCGAAGCATGATCCCATCAGAGCCAAGGAACCAGCCGTCCTCACTCTCTTTAATATGTGCAGAGCGATCTACCGCTCCTTTTCGCCCAAAGACAATATCACCATGACGAAGAATGTATTCCGGCAGTCTATCTGTTACTTCCGTAGAAACTCTTGGTGTTGAAGAGTCAACGCGAAGTGAGCCATAGCCCACCTCCCTGACTGATATTAGGGGAACACCTGTAGATGCGTACTCGTTTGCTTTCAAAACAGTTCCAAAGGGACCAGTCTTTACAAAGCCCCCATTCTGTATTAGGTACTCACCTACTGTTGTCTCAAGAACATCATTCCCCATAGCCAAGCACCTTCAGGTTCTTAACTACTTCTTTCGACAGCTTCAGCGACTCTGTTATTTGCTCCTTGAGCTTCGCTGTGAGCGCGTTCATCTTCTCTTCGAAATCCTCGTCGTCATCCTCGACTTCCTCAGCGCCCACATAGCGACCAGGGGTTAGGACATAACCGTGAGACTTGATCTCGTCTTTCTGGGCTGAATGACAGAAGCCCTGAATATCTTCGTACTTTTGTTTGCAGTCCTTATCACCACGCCAAGCATGATAAGTCGCCGCGATCTTCTCGATGTCGGTTTCGGTGAGTTCCTTATGGACTCGATCCACCATTGTTCCGAGCTTGCGAGCATCGATAAAGAGAGTCTCTCCACGACGATCCCTATGCTTCTTTTCGGACTTACTACGAGCTAAGAACCAAAGACAAACTGGAATCTGGGTCGAATAAAAGAGTTGCCCTGGGAGGGCGACCATGCAATCAACAAGATCGTCATCAACAATGCCTGTGCGGATGTCCCCTTCACCCGAGGTGTTGGAAGACATTGAACCATTGGCAAGAACAAAGCCAGCCATTCCATTCGGCGCCAAGTGCGAGATGAAGTGCTGAACCCACCCAAAGTTGGCGTTGTTGGCAGGTGGCACTCCATACTTCCATCGCTTGTCGGTTGTCAGCGATGGCTGTCCCCAGTCCTTCATATTGAAGGGGGGATTCGCCATCACAAAATCAGCCTTCACGCCTGGATGGAGATCGCGGAGGAAGGAATCAGCATTCTCTGCTCCGAGATCAGCCTCGATCCCTCGAATCGCCAAGTTCATCTTGGCAAGCTTCCAGGTCGTCGGATTTGACTCCTGACCAAACACCGAAATGTCGCCGATCTTGCCAGCATGATGCTCTATAAACTTTTCAGATTGAACAAAGAAGCCGCCGCTTCCACACGCTGGGTCAAACACTCGGGCATTCTTGAACGGGGCGAGCATGTCGACGATGAGCCTTACAACCGACTGCGGAGTAAAGAACTGCCCGCCGTTTTTACCTTCGGCAGATGCGAACTGGGTTAGGAAGTATTCGTAGACGCGTCCAAGAATGTCCTTGGAACGATTCTCCTTGTCGCCGAGACCGATGGTACCAATGAGGTCTATGAGTTCGCCAAGCTTCGTCTTGTCGAGGGCAGGGCGCGCGTAGTCCTTGGGGAGAACACCCTTCAGGGACTTGTTCTTCTTTTCGATGGCGTCCATCGCCTCATCAATGAGCTTCCCGATGGTGGGTTGTTTCGCCTTGGACTGGATATAGCTCCATCGTGCTTCCTTAGGCACCCAGAAGACATTCCGTGAGAGGTACTCGTCCTCATCTTCGGGATCGCTGTCCTTGTCTGCCTTCAGTTCGGCGTGGAGTTCTTCGAAACTGTCGGAGATGTACTTAAGGAAGATGAGTCCAAGGACGACATGCTTGTACTCCGCCGCATCCATGTTGTTGCGGAGCTTGTCTGCCGCCGCCCAGAGCGTAGCTTCGAAACCAAGGTTAGCCGCTGTCGTTGCTTTCTTCGGTCGTGCCATGCTGTTTATCCTTATACGGCTTTAATCCGATTGGTATCGAGCCAACGGTCGATAGCCCCCTTATGGAAACGCCATTGCTTCCCGAGCTTCTGGGCAGGAATGGTTCCCTCTCTGGTGAGCTTGTAGACTGTCGATTCGGCGAGACGAAGATAGATAGCAAGTTCAGATAATGTCATGACTTCTTTTCGCACTATTGCCATGGGGACTATGATACATTACCAATCAGATACTGTCAAAAACAATGAAACGGTGGGTGGAATGACGATTGAAGATGTAAGGTACCATGAGGCAGGACATTATGTGGTCGCGAAAAGACTCAACATCCCAGTAATTGAGATCAAGGCTACTACAGAATTGGGGCATGTGATAGTTGGATGTGAATACAAGCTCGACATATCGCAAGAGGGAAGCATCGGAATACTCGGAAGATTTGTTCGCCTATCAGATGGTATTCTTGAAGCAGATCAATGCGACATTGTAGTTCGATTCATCAAAGTTCTCTTCGCTGGGCATTCGACTTTCTTCATACAGGCAACAGAAAAACCCGAATCCCGTGATGCTACTGCAACATACCAATTTTCTGACAAGGACTTCTGGCTCATCAATCTGCTAATACCAATCCTTGAGCGAAGCCTCTCCTGTAAAGGATTATGGGAACGACTGGACAAGGAGTCCAAAGAGCTTGTCCGTCAGAACTGGGAAGAAGTCGAGTCCATGGTAAATCAACTAAGCAAAGCGGAATGTATTACTTTTTCTCATTCAGATCATGATGGGCTTGAGATATAGAGGTATACCCGCACTCTGGGCAGTACATGCACTCATCCTCCCTGACGGACTGAATGAGAAGTTGCCCGCAGATAGGACACCGCAATGCGGGGGCAAGGCGAAGTGATGGTGCAAGCGATAGCATAGAGCCTCCTACAACCTATACGCGCAGGATATGACTCATCACTTCAAGCTAACGGGAAATATTTACGAAATTTCTCGATTGTTATGGGTGCTGATCCTTCGAAATGATTGTTGAAGCTGACGATGATCTGCTTGCCGAGGCGATATTGAATGTCGAGAGATCCAGCGATTCGTTGTATTTCATCGTCCTTGGGTCTGACAATCTTGCTCCAGTCTTCGCCAGTCTTCTCCTCCATGCCCTCACGATCCTCACCATGAAGCCTGACGCAGATCGTGTCTCTCATCTTGTTCCCATACTTATCCAGAACCGACGAGACATCATCCATCCAGTAGCCTTGTAGCAGGACAGGAGCCGCGCGATGTTCGTGCAGGAGATCAAACCAGGCGCCATCCATCCATTTGGGATTCCTAATTTCGACCGCATAGGGGAGGTCGCGCGGCAGGGCATCAAGGAAGCCAGCAACGCGATCAACGAAGGCTTGCTTTGATGGCATCTTGGACTGATTGAGATACTCGAACTGAAACATGAAGGCAATAGTCTTCGGTACGAGTGGCGCAAGGGAATCAAGAAACCGAAGGAAGAAATCAACATCGAGAAAACGAGGATTCGCGACCAGCGGTTCGCCCTTACGAGCATACTCATGGGTGAGGGTCAGGGCGTTGGGACACTTGATGGTGAAGCGAAAGTCAGGAGGAGTGGAGGCGTCATACTCGGCGACGGTCTCGCGGCGGGGTAGAGATGCACCCTTCTTGCCTAACGACCAAAACCACTGATCAACCTCAACGCTATTATACTTTTTGGTATATTCTGCGAGAAAATTGGTAGGCTCCCGAGATGAATAGACGATACCTTCCCATGAAGGATATTTCCAACTACAAGTGCCGAGGTAGAGCTTCGCCATTCCATAAGCATAATAAATACAAGAGAAGATAGCCATGCTATAATTAAGCTATGGATTCGACCTATGATCCCAGCTTCATCCTCAAACTCTTCCGCGCCAAGCTCAATTCAGAATCTGTGGAAGCCCGCAAGGTGCTTGAAAGCCTCGCCACCTGCACCCATCCTGTCGCATACTGTACATGCGGTTGCGGCGATCCCTACTTTGTCGATCCGAAAAGTGCCGACTGGAAGTTTATGACCAACCTCTCTCTCTGGCACGCTAAGACCGTCTATGTCCTCGACATTATGGAGGATTGGACGGTCGGTGCTATCGAGATCCAGCGGGATTTCCCTATGCCTCTTGAGGGCATGCAGGTGGTTGAGATCGACTGAGCTGTATTGCTGGGCATGTTCGTTTAGGGGGAATGAAGGTTCACGGGAGCAATAAACAAGACCTTCACATGAGGGGTATTCCTACGAGCAAGTGCTGAGAAATATCCCTGCTATAATACAAACCCAATATCGGGTTATGCAAAAACGAACGGGATACTATTTGCCATTCTTCTTGGTTTGCAGGTATTGGACGAGTCTGCCATAATCCCCCACCACCTTAGAACAAGTCGCCTTCTCGATCCCGAGGACGCAGAGGTAATTATCGTCGGCAAAGTAGCCATAGTCGTGCCAGAGGAACTTGTAATCTCCCCAGATGTTGAGCTTTGTTGGTTTTGCTCTGATCATCCCGTCGCAAAGGTATTCTACCATCTCTCGAACATCGGGGCGCTCGATGAGATCAGGGTTTATTCCCATTGTGGAGGCAAGTTCCTCTTCGAGCTTCTCAATGTCCCATGGATGGTCGGTGTCGAATATCATAAGGAGGTTGTTGTCTCTGGAAGCGATAGAGCCGAAATCATTTATGGTGGTTTTGTTTTTTTCGTACTCATCCTTGGGGATTTTCCCGTCAGCATCCTTCGGAATCGCTTGATACTTACGGACTATTACTTCCTTGAAAGCATAGTCCCAGATACCCTGGCGCGGGCTGAACACATAGAGCGACCAGAGCAAAGGATGATTGGGTTGAACCTCGTAGCCCAAGAAGAGGAATCTTGTCCTGCTTCCATGTCTTTCATCAATGGTGCCAAAGTAGTCATCCTTGGGCGGATGGGGGATGATGCCGATCGCCGCTCCGCTAAGTAGCTCCCGCATTCGTTTCCCAACAAAGACAGGTTGATCCGGCATGGGTACTCCTTTCCGATAGTATATCGGTCGAGAATCAGCAATGCTATAGGCTTATGTATTGTATAATCTATTGGCTTATGTCGCAAACTCAAGATGAATTGTACAGCGATCTTGGACTTCCGAGACATAGTATTCTTCTGCGATGAGACTTCCGTTCTGTAGCTGAGGCACAATGCTGTTATATTCAGATTTTGGAAAGGCTACTGTAAACAGCTCATAATCGTAAGTGAAGCGAGAAATGCCTTTCCGGTACAATCGTGACAACAGTTCCTCGAACACCGCGAGTTTGTTTTCCATGTCGAGGCGCGAGGTCATGTAGCAAAGGTGCTGAACTTCATCTGATACAGTAACAGCCACACCATCAGATCGCCCAGCTACTCGCTCCGCGTAGATGCAGAGCTTGATGCCATCCGGCGTGGAAACAGAGTCAAGGAAACAGTCGAAGGGAGCAAACTGTTCCCATGACTCAAATGCGATCGTGCAAGCCTCATCGTCAACATGATGGAAGGGGAGATCTCGAATGCGGAGAGCGGTCTTGAGCCCTTCGTAGACCGACCGCTTACTCATCCCGCTCATGTACCTCTCGGTAATAGCGCTCGCATTCGCGTTTGTCCCATTCCCATCCCTTGGTGATCTCGGCGGCTATCCATTCCACCGAGACATCCTGAAGTCGTTGCAAGCGGGGATGGTGAAACGGCAGAGACTCTATTGAATCGACGACGATGAAAGATGCCGTGTCCGCATTTTTAGCTAAGTTGTCTCGAATCTCGGATTCGACACGCCGGAAAGTGTTTACATCGATGAAACGGATAAAGGAATCGTCAAACAAAGCCACATGGAGGTACTCATCGTCCAAGGAGGTCTCAAGAAGACCTGACTCCATTCCTACAATCATCTTCTTGATTCGTGCGAGGAGTACAGAATCATGGATGGAGGCGACCGCAAATTCTTTAGTCTGAGGTGTCTGAATGTCATCGCTCCTGCGTTTCACTTTCATTGCCCCTTCCTCGAATCATACTCATCTACAAAGACTTGTAGACATAGCTGATATACCTGCCAAGTCGAACCACAAGCATCGTCACGCGTGCAAAATAATTCAAAAAGAGATATGGCGAGATGCTTCACGAACATTGCCGCGAGCTCTGGCGAATAGGCGGGACGAAAGAAATCCTCGGCATCTTCCAGCGACAGGAAGCAACACTCATGCAAGGTGGCTTTCGCCATCGAATGCACTTTCATATTAAAAGCAAATGTGGACTGAAAGTAGGCGTAGGCATAAGCCGCAGAGAGTCTATCGATCAGGTTTGGTTTGTTATTTTTGAGGAGGGAACGGGGGAACTCGTAAGCAAGAATGCGCCTCTTGATCCACCGCCCAGCCTGGATGACATAGGGAGCCAAAAACCAATCAGGACAGTAGCGATTGGCGGCGCGGATAAATAACCGTTCAAGGTATGAAGACATGTTGCCCCCTTAGCCAGTTCAGAGAATACGCTTGTAGCTCTGGCTAATGGTGGGTGAGGTTTACGGGGAGAGACAGAAGAGCGGTCGGTTCTTCATACGAGCATTTTAGCAAGGGACGCACTTTTTTCTGAAATATTTTGGCTGATTTCCGTGAAAATATTTCAGAAAAAGCAATGAAATGTGCATAATGAATTGCTCGTCTTGGAGGAAAGATGGGCAGAGACTACTTTGATCCGGGCTACTTTGGTACTGATACCTATTGGAAGCATCCGTTTGGATTGCTCTACACCGATAGCGTGAAGGATTTCTGCACAGAGAAAGCCGCGTACTGGGCGCTCGATGTCGTAGCGAGCTACCTCCCTATAATTAAGGATTATGAGTTTTTGGTCATCTGCTTTGATGTGGATGGAGATCATTGCTCCTTTTATGCGAGAGAGGATACCGACGAGCCTGAGGTGGTTCGGCAGGAGATTGAATACACCGACATGCCCGTGAGCATAAAGCTCTACCTCTGCAACGGGGTACTCATGTTTCCCTCGGACAACTGAAATGAATAAATTGCCGGGGCTGTGGTCGATGGGACTTTGGGGCAAGAAGATGACTGAGATACAGGTCATCAAGCGGGGTAGGGGTGACAGTAGGGCAATCGGACTTTCTGTCGGAATGAGTTTCCGCCGTCATCATGCTGGTCTCTATGTGTCATTTGATTGCTGGCGGTATGAACTGGTGATCCAGGTATATGATGGTCGGCATTGGTGCTCAGAGCATGGATGCTGGTTCGATGAGAAGAAGCACCCTTTTCATGAAGATTAGGCTCGCGCGTCTCCCCGATATCAACACCGATCGCCAACTCAAAGCAACACCATATGTGGCATATGGGCGTTTTGCTCTCCTACGCAATGCAAGTTTTTGGTTTGGCGAGCTCTACTCCTCGCATCCACCTGTCACGCTCATCGGCTGGTATTGGGCTATAGACCGCCAGGGTGATCTCCATGTCTCCGCCCGAGGGGCAGAGGTCGACGGCGATGTTTTGGTGCGAGAGCAGAGAGACATTCTCGTATGGCTGGTGGGGGAGTTGGTCAGTAGAAGGATTATCAGGAAGCCAATGACTCTTGCTATTGGATAAAAAAGAAGGCACCCTTTTAGGGTGCCTTCTGTACCGGTTAGCAACGGTTAGTTCTTGGTCCAGACATCCCCGGTGAAAGTCATTGTCCCGTCGTTGTTATACGACCACTGATTAAAATACTGGAAATCCTCAATGCCAGCGGACCCTTTATCGAGACGGACAGCATTTCCCGGACGAATGAATGTTATATCATAAGTATAGTTGGCGTTATGCCAAACCGTTCCGATGAAAGATGAATTCATGAAGCCATAAGCGCCCCACTTTAGGATGCAGGCATCGGTCCTTGAGTTGTCAAATGAAACAGACTCATTAGCTCCGATAAAATAGTGCGCAGGGCTATTGGGAATCCCATCCCCATCGGAATCCCATTGGTAGACATCGGTTATAATTACTTCAGATATTGGGCACATGTAGGTTGTCGAGTAAAAAATCTCTGAACCGGTAAGATATACTTTAACTTCGGACGCTGAGGGTGTATAGACTTTTGACCATAAAAGTAATTCTGTATAGTAAGAGTACCATCAGCATTGTAGGCGCAATTGCCAGCGTCGAATGGCTCTGTCCCCGAGGTTCCCCAATCATATACAAGCTTGGAGTCTACTATCGCCAGTGCAAAGTCACCGGCTACACCATCGCAATGCCATTGAGTTCCGATCAATGCAGTGTTCAGATAGACTGTCGACCCAGCAGTCAGAATAAAACAATCAGATCGGCTGTTATCGAAGTTGACTGCGATATTTGCTCCCGTGAAGTACGCCGCAGGGCTGTCCACGGAGCCATCGGCATCGGTGTCCCACTGGTAGATGTCGGTCATGGCAATGGTGCCAGCCGCATCGACGCGCGTGAAGCTCTCGGTTCCCGTCAGGTAGACCTTCACCGGGTCCGGCTCGGGCTCCGGGTCGGGAGAACTGGGGTTCGAACAACCCACGAGCGCCACGAAAGCCAATAATGCCGCCGCGAAGAGAGCCATTGTCCGTTTCATGTAGAACCTCCTTGCGATTATGAAATGGCTTCACTCATTCTTTTTTACGGGGCTGTACTCGCCGCACCAGTCAGTGGGCTTTGTGGTGGGGAAATGTAACACAACCTTGGAGGCATCAGTCCAGACAGGAGGATGTCGTCTGCATTCCCAGAGTCTCATTCCTGAAGAATAGTGAAAGCTGAACTCACAGGACTCGCAGGATCGCTCCATCATTCCTCCACCATAGAGCCGTCAAGAGTCATCCCCGACGACGATACAGTCCTTGGGATGACCAACGACAGAATAGAGGATAGATAAGCTAATGGCTTATGTCAAGTATAAACTAATGGCTTATGTGTGGGTCGGCGATTAGGAGTCAAGATGTTGTTTTGCAAGGTCTTGGAGCGCCACGGAGACTGCGTTGGAGACTATCGCGTTGGCTTCTTTGACATACTTGCGGATTGCGTCACGCGACTTAATCGGGTTGTCATCAACACCTTCTTCGAGGAATAGCTCGTAGGGGCGAATCCCGAGTGCCAGACACAACTTTTGGATAACTTCGATTGATGGAGCTTTCTTGGCTACTTCAATTTCTGCGAGGTAGGTCGTAGAGATTTCGGTTTTCTCGGCAAGCTCGAACTGAGTCAACGAGAGATTGGTGCGGTAGTTCTTAATATTGGAGGCAAGGATCGAGGGGATATTGAGTTTACGCTTCATGAGGAAAGCATGATGCTGTTAGCTTGTCTTATAAATAAGCTAAAGGCACTATTTATAGATACACTGTCAGCTTATGAAGCGGTAGTGCCAATGGGCGAAGAGTATCAGCCGGATACTCTTGCCTCTTCCTGCCTCGCCAGCCAATGCAGGTAGGTTGACCGCGTACAGCCCAGGAGTTTTGCGATAGAGGTTTTGTTAAGATCGAGCTTCCGATACTTCTTAATCTCCTCGCGCCGATCATCGAGCTTGCTCTTTCCGGCAGGGCGTCCGAGCTTGACTCCTGCCTTCTTCCGGGCTTGAAGGGCAGACTTGGTGCGTTGGGAGATCATCTCGCGTTCGATGCGTCCCGCCAGACCGAGGGCGAAGACATAGGCTTCGCCAGCGACTGTGCTATCGATCACCGTCCCGGATTTAGTCTCAACCAGGCGGGCGCCTGCCTTACGAACCTGCTCGACGATGGCAAAGAGCGAACCAACACCGCCTCGGGTTAGGCGGGAGAGCTCCCAGACTGCGAGGGTATCTCCAGGTCGAAGATCAGTAAGAACCCGCTCGAGCTCAGGGCGCTCCTTGGCGCCTGATGCCGTCTCACGCACGATTACCGGGGCACCAAGGCGTTCTCGCTCGCAATAGGAGAGGATTTCCTCAGACTGGCGTTGACTGTCTTGCTTGTCAGTGGAGACCCTGCAATAGCCGATCACTCTCGGCAGATTCTTGCCCATTTGACTCCCCTGTATCGTAAAACCTCAAAACAGGACTTTATTATACACTATCCGTACAGAGAAATCAAATATTTAACGGACACATGGCGCATGGGCAATCGTTCGTTTTTCCTTACAAATGGGTCTGCCGTTGCTGATAACAAGGCAGTATAATGCAATAACATTTGTTGGTTACTTAATGTTCAAAAAGGAGTCTTAAATGTTAGGACTTTATATTTCTCGTATGTTCATTAAGAATTTTCGTAATTTTCTTGATACAGATATTCGCATAAAGGAAAAACAAGTAATATTTGGCGAAAATGATGTTGGGAAGACCAACTATATTTATGCACTTCAGCTACTATTCGACCCTTCAATGTCAGAGGAAGATCGAACCCTTTCACCAGATGATTTTAACAATAGCCTTGTTGAACCATGCGAAAACAAAATGATCATCAAAATAACTGCATATATCAGCAATTTTGAGCATTCAAGGACAATCCTTGCACAGCTTAGTGATGCTACTGTTGAAGAGGATGGTAAACGATTACTAAAATTCACATATGAGTATTATCCCGAAGAAGTCGATGATGGAATCTTTGAATATCGGTATAGGATTTTTAAGGGCGACGATGAAACAAAGTTGTTGGTTCCTAATGATCGGAAATATCTCTCAATGCGAGTAATCCGACCACTAAGGGATGTGGAGTATGAACTTAGAAACTCAAAGACTTCCCCTCTGGTTCGATTACTACGACAATACAGTATTGACGAATCGTCGCTAAAGGAAATCTGCGTTAGTATGCAAGATGCAAGCAGATCGTTTCTTGGTAAAGACGAACTTGTTGATCTATTAGAGCGCATCAACAATAGACTTGGTTCAATGCTCGGGAAACCAGACCAGCCTTCCGTCAGCTTCACTATGTCCGAAATCGAAGCCGCGAAGATTGTATCATCATTGCGTTTAATGTTCTCGAATCGTTCAATGGAGGAGATCAGCCTCGGATATAAGAACTTAGTCTACATTGCACTTCTACTAAACCAGATTGCTCCGCCTGTAGTTCCTAAAATGATAGATAAAAAAACATACGATCTACTAAGTAAAAAAAGAGGCGGTGATATTATAGAGGATGCATATAATCGAACTGAACAGGGTAATTTTCGATTGAATCAAAATGCCGATATCGGGGGATTAACCAAGTTTGTTCTTGATCAACCTCTTCAACCGCGACCAGAGATCATTCTTGCGATTGAGGAACCTGAAGCACATCTTCATCCTTCATTGCAGAGATTAGTCTTTCGTGACCTTTTGCGCAATTCTGAAAATGCGATACTTCTCACAACACACTCAACACAAATAACTGCCATTTCCCCGCTCGAGTTCATGGTTCATCTTCGGAAGAAAAATGATTCTGAAACAGTTGTACACACAACCGCAAATCTGAAACTTGAACCGAGCGATGTTCTCGACATTACAAGATATGTTGATGTTAAAAGAGGCGAGCTTTATTTTGGAAAGTCAGTACTTATTGTAGAGGGTTTGGCTGAAGAGTTCATCCTACCTGCTTTCGCCAAAGTACTTGGTTTACCATTTGATCCGGCGGGAGTAATTGTCTGCAATATTGGATCAACTAATTATCTCCCATATGCAAATTACTTGAGTGCGCTTGGAATACCATATGCAATTATCTCTGATGGAGACTTTTACAAGCAAAATGCAGAAGGAGTACGCGAATATCATGTACGTCGTTCAATGACAGAAGGAGCTACCACTGGAAGTCTCGGTGTTGATAATGCTATGCGATACCTTGAAGGCAGAGGGAAGTCCTGCGCAAACAAAAAGGAATCCGAAATAAGGAGAATGGCAAAAGAAGAAGGTCTGTTCATTGGAATATACACTTTAGAAGTCGATATCATGAAAGCGTCGGCGTCGAGTGAAGATGCCATCGCAGTGATATATCGCACCTATGAATCTCTATGCCATGGCGGTGAGAGACAAAAAGCGTTTTTCTTGCGATCCCTGCAAGGAAAGGAATACTTCACATGTTTATCGAGAATTGAAGATAATGGCATTGGGAAAGGAAGATTCGCACAGGTCTTCGCAGAAAAGTGCAAACAAGAGAACATCCCGGAATATATTCGAGATGCAATACGGTTTTTACACGACAGGTGAAAACTACCTATGAATCGTTTTTATAGTGAAAAGCTCTCGCAGATAAAATCAGACACTGACCAGCTTACAGCTTTTTTAACTAAAAAAAGCACAGTGGTTCTGGCTGGTCCTGGGAGCGGTAAAACTACCGTTCTCACTATGAAATTGATCTCATTAATGCAACATGATATTCAACCACCTCAAGGACTCGCTTGTTTAACCTACAGCAATGAAGCCGCAAGAGAAATTAGGGTTCGACTCCAAAGAATGGGTGTACATATCCGGCACAATGTTTATGTTGGTACAGTACATTCCTTTTGCATAGCAGAAATACTTTCTCCTTTTGGAAAGCTAAGTAGGAAAATTGCTATACCTTTCCCGATTAAGATAGCATCTGGAAAACTAAAGATGGAAACATATAAGAGCGCACTAAAAAAGAATGGACTGTCCGATACGGATGTTAGCATTAGCGATATGGATCGTGAGAGAAAACTTGGGGTAGGCGGCATAAGCAAAGTTCAGGTTCCATATTTTGATACTGCTTCTCGTGTAGCCATCGCTTATGAAGAGGAGCTACATACTTCAGGACACATTGACTTTGAAGATATAATCAACTTTTCAACCTCACTTATTCAAGATGATCCATATATTCGTCGCTGTATTGAATCGAAGTTCCCTTGGCTCCTAATTGATGAATATCAAGATTTGGGCAAACCACTTCATGAAATGGTGCTTTCACTTATATTATCAACAAGAATGGAAATATTCGCTGTCGGCGATCCTGATCAGTCAATATATGGATTTCAAGGGGCTGTTCCCGAATTCCTTTCAGAACTATCTACATTCACAAATATGGAAACAGTACAACTTAAAACCAATTATCGAAGTACCCAAGATATTATCGGCGCATCTGAAGCAATTCTTCAAATTCGGCGTGGCTATCGCGCACGAATTGGATTGCAGGAAAATGCTGAAATTGTATTTTTTGTTTGTGAGAGAGAGATGATGCAACAATACCAATTGGTGGCGGATAAAATAGTCCCCCATTATCAGAGAATGGGAATTCCGCTAAACGAGATTGCCATCCTTGTAGGGAAGAACACGGAAGCTAAAGAGCTTTGTGAAGTGCTTGAGAGTAGAGGCGTAAGGACATATATAGCGAAACATGATTTCGAAAGAACTGATTTTGTGAGGTGGATTGAAGATTGCGCGGCATGGACTTCTGATATGCACCTAATCGCCTTTAATGATATTGCTGACTTTTGGAGTGAATTCGTACGAGAGCACGGAAGAGCAACTTCTGATGACCCTTTGATGATTCGCATGACTTTGTACTCAATACTTGAAGCGAACAAGAAAAACTGCGGAGATGTCGTAAAATGGTTGGACTTTCTTCTTGCAGAGTTAAATGTTATTAGTCTGCTACAAGATTCAGAAAGATACCCTGATGAAAACGAAAACTTAACAAAATTGCGAAAAACAATAATAGGAGAATTTCGATACCAGAATCTTTCATCTCTCGCCGCTTTGGGAAGACCAGTAGATCAAGTAACCGTTTCTACTCGGCATAGCTCAAAAGGGCTTGAATTTGATGTTGTAGTTCTCCTTGGAATGGAAGAAGAAAGATTTCCTGACTTCTATAGCCTTAAGTCCGCGGCTAAGCTTGAGGAATGTAATCGTGTTTGTTTTGTATGCGTAAGCAGAGCAAGAAGAGTTTGTATTCTCGTTCGATCTAAAGTTCATACCATAAACACGCATAGGGGACCATGGGAGAAGCCCTACGGACCTTCGAGGTACTGGGTAACATTGAAGCAATGGGAAAAGGAGTAGGGAACTTTGAATATTTGCACCATTGTGCTATCACATATTGAAAAGTATTAAAGCAAATATCAATAGGAAGAGGTTCGTAAAATACTCTGGTGATGAGCGGTCTCCCCCTCCTGTTTTTCTATTCAACCCCATTTTTACAAAGTTCGTCTCGCTTTTCGGGATGTGGTCATCCATGCTTCAACATTTTCTCTATTATCATGGATACTGTGTGATCAGTAATTGGTTCCTTCTATTACATCCTATGCATATTCAATATGACTTTTCCTTCGATCTTCACATTCTCAAGTTCCGAACCCTTGATGACTCGCGGAGGGAACGATTCATTCGCACTCAATAAAGACAGAGTACCCTTCAGATGATCTATCGCAACATATTTTAGTACAAGCTGTCCTGCAAGAGAAACCACAGAAAGGTTCTCGGGTGCAGTATCCTGGGTATCGTAGACCACGATGTCTCGATCAAATATCTGACGATCCTTCTGAGAGTCGCCTCGGACAGTGACCGCGCGTAGATACTTGGGATTGTGCCCGATGATGAGAGACCGCGGTACAGCTACGCGGTCAACTTCTGGATACTCCTCAATCTCCGCCCCTCTGCCGGCGGCGGCTTCCTGTTGGATGAGGGGGATGAAGACATTGAAATCGTCTGACTCATCCACCGACTCGCTGGAGTCCTTGCCATAAAGAAACCAGTTGATGTTGATGTGGTAGAGCGACGCCAGTTTCTCAAGAACTTCCCGCCCAGCTTCTCTGACCTCTGTCTCGATCTGGCTTGAGTAGCCTTGAGAGATGCCGAGCGACTCGGCGAACTCGCTCTGGGTCATGCCAGCCTTTTTGCGTATCGCTGTATACCTTTGCCCTCGCCCAGTCATGGCTCTCCCCTTGACAACTTTGCCGTCTGCTTTAGTATTATAGCATGGTGCTATATTGCATGGCAACCATTCTTTTCGGAAGTATAGGCTGGTTCAATGGCGAATATGACGGGATTCCCTTCGCCCGCACAAGGGTACGAAGCGAAAGCAATAGACCTCAATAAAGAGATCGTGAAGAACGCCCCCGCGACCTTCCTCATGCGCTACAGGTCATCCGACCTACTATACCTGGGCATCTTCCCTGACTCGACCCTTGTAGTAGATCGTTCTATTCCTCCAGTAGCTGACAGCCTTGTCGTCTTTTCCCATGAAGGCAAGTTCAAATGTCGGAAGTGGGTACTAAAGAAAAGTAGCATCGTCCTTGTGAACGGTCAGGGTGACGAAATCGAACTGTCCGAGGATGTGCAGGTCTTCGGAGTGGTGAAGACTGTCATCAGGGATTTGTCATGATCTTCCACATCGACGCGAATAGCTTTTATGCCGCATGCGAACGGCTCTTCCGCCCTGATCTTCTGCATGCGCCCATAGCCGTGTTGTCAAATAACGATGGTATCATTGTCGCTCTCAACCAGGAATGCAAAGACCTTGGATTCAAGCGCGGGGATGTCTACTTCAAGGAGAAGGCTAAACTGGGGAAGTCCGGGGTCGTGGTCTTCAGCTCAAACTACACCTTGTATGCGGATATCAGCGCTCGGCTGAACCTGATCTATTGTCGACTCTGCTCTGATGTTGAGGTCTATTCCATAGATGAATCGTTTCTCTACTTCCCGAATTGGCAGACGGCTGACCTTGTTGAAACCGGTAGAGTCCTTCGAGCAACTGTTTTACAGGAAGTCGGCATACCGGTCTCCATAGGTATTGCTCCAACAAAAACTCTATCAAAGATGTGCAATAAACTCGCCAAGAAGCGCGGCGGTGTCTGTTGTTGGGATGAACTTGATAAGGATACAGAACTTAAGAACTATCCTGTCGGCGATCTATGGGGTATTGGTCATGCGAAGACTGAGTTGCTGAATAGGCATGATGTCCATACTGCCTTTGACTTAAAGAACTACCCCCTTCATCATGCAAAGAAGCAACTCACGGTCATGGGGTTCAGGACAGTGCAGGAACTCAATGAAGTAGCCGCCATTGATCGCGTCGAGAGAACAAAACGGCAGAATATCTGTTCGTCTCGAAGTTTCGCTGAGGCAGTTGATGACCTCACCGAGCTGAAGGTGGCACTCGCAGACTACACGCAGGAAGCAGTGAAGCGGATGAGGGGAGAACATTCAGCGTGTCGCTATGTTTCGGTCTATTTGTTGACGAATCCTTATAGCGAGGTAGGAGAACAATACTACAACTGCGAATCTGCCGAACTGCCCGCGCCGTCATCTTATCTCCCTCATATTCTTGGAACGGCGATCATGTTGCTTGAGCGAATCTACCGAAGTGGATTTCGATACAGGAAGGTCATGATCAACCTTCTCGGACTTGAAGATGACAGGATTCTCCAACATGACTTCTTCATCAATACATCCGCTAAAGAGCGCGAGAATGCATGTATGGATGCTTTCGACTCCATAAATGATCGTTATGGGCGTGGGACGGTACATCTGGGAATACGCGATAATCCAAGCAAGGCTGATTGCTGGAAAATGAAACGAGATTACCTTTCCCCAGAGTACACGACCAGCATGCGCGACATTCCTGTAGTTGTGTAGGAACTACAGCATATGGGCGATGTTTATATTGGTACGAGTGGCTTCGACTACCCAGAATGGCGAGGTGTCTTCTATCCAGAAGAATTGCCTCGCAATGAGTTTCTTGGATTCTATGCCGAACATTTCAACGCGCTTGAACTGAACTTTTCTTATTACACCATACCCAAAGCCTCACAGTTGGCTGATATGGTGAAGCGATCAGCGAGCAGAGTTAAGTTCTCCATCAAAGGGAATCGCCAATTCACTCACGAGATCGCCGCGACTGAATGGCAAGAGGCGGTCAAGCAATATCGATCCTCTCTTTATCCATTGGCTAACAGTGGACTACTTCTCGATGTGCTCCTTCAGTTCCCGCAATCGTTTCACTATACCCCTGACAATCGAAGGTATCTTGCTGATCTCTTCAACGCCTTTGGTGAGACGCCTCTCATTATTGAGTTCAGACATATTGGCTGGTTTAATCCAAGAGTATATGACGAGCTTTCGCGTAGAAATGCTGGGATTTGCCTTTGCGATATGCCAGACATTTCCCAACTTCCTTCATTTTTTAGGCTTGATACTCCAAATCTTGTGGTGGGGGGGAGGGGATACCTTCGCTTCCATGGACGGAATAGTGAGCAATGGTATCAAAGCCAGAACTCGCGAGATCGGTACGAGTATCTTTATAAGGACGAGGAACTCAAACCGTATGTATCGGTGTTGCACGATATGGCAGGGAAGTCCAAGCTTGTTCAGGTCTACTTCAACAACCACGCCAAGGGCTCTGCGGCAGTGAATGCTTTAAAAATGATGATTCTATCGGAACAAAAGGCGTAGGTCGGTAAGAGGGCATATATCGAAGAGAAGGGTAGTACTAAAACAGTCCCATCCGCACATAGTCTGCTTCATCTTGCGGGAAGTGATCCCCCATCTTCCAGCCTGCTTGTTGGAGGTCGCTTAGGATGTGCCTTCTCGCCGCGAGAGCCGCTTGTTTGTCCCACATCGCTTCGATTTGATTGATACCAGCCTCATGGTGCCGAAAGCGGCGATGCTTCATGCCTATGCCCGGCTTTCCAGCGTACTCATCGAGCCACTGGTGAACCTGGACATAGGCATTCCCAAAGAGGAGGATGCACTCTTCGCAATGCTCCTCAAACTTCATCGACCGTTATTTCTTCGGATTTTTTGCCTTGGGAGCTTTCTTGGGAGCGGTCTTCGCTTTAGCCGGAGTCTTCAGGGCTTTGCGTACAGGCGCTTTCTTGGCAGTCGTCTTTACCTTCGGCGCTGTGGTTTTCTTGCTTTCACTCGCCACTAAATCAGCAAGCCCAGCTATTTCGGCGTTGAGCTTGTTGGCTTTGGCTTGAAGGGCGGAGATTCTCTTGGCGACTTTGGTATACGGGTTTGCAGTACGAGCCATAATCCATCCTTTATGTAGTCAGCTAAAAAACATTATACGCACATGTTCATAAATAACAACATCTATACTTATGTTTCATAGTCTATGCCGTTTGTATTTGACAAAAACTTACGATAAACATACCTTCCTTTCGGAAGGTAGCATGAAAAACATAGATGAAAACCAGGTAGTTGAATCATGGCTTTCTACATATTCAGAGCTTACGCGGAAGGCGTATAGGAAAAACCTATCATTGTATTATGAGTATTGTGAAAGCCTTTCACTCAATCCTATGGCTGTTACGCATACACATCTTGAGGCTTACAAAGAAGAGCTCCTGAGTAAGTATTCAACAGCAACCGTCGCACAAGCGATGTCGACAATTTCATCGTATTTTGATTTCCTTGAAAAGCAGGGCGTAGTAAAAAATAACCCAGTGAATCTTGTTAATAAGGAGAATCTCAAAGTAAAGCCATATATAACCACAAAAGCTATCGATCCAATGGGCGTAAAGGCTCTACTTGATAGTATTGACCATGGAACTCCGAGTGGTTCTCGTGATTCTGCGATTATATCTCTTCTCTTTTTTCATGGGATCAAGATATCATACGCGATTAAAATAAGAATGAAGGACTTTATTGAGAGGTCAAGCGAAGACTATCTTGTTGTGCTTCGGAAAGATGGTACTCGTGATGAAGTTCGGTTGGAACCTTATGTGGTTGGAATGATCGAGGATGCTCTCTTATGTGATATTCGTGAAGAATTAGGGGGGGATGATCTTGTATTTCTTCCTACGACCGATGCTGGGAAGCATTTAGTCGCATACCACGGGCGCCATAAAAAAACCGAAGGGATGACAATTCGAGCTCTTCAGGACAATCTCAAGCGGTACGCTAAAGCCGCAGGATTTGAAGGTGTGACGCTAAACAGTATCTATCAAGCCGGCGCTTATTATCGTCACCGTATGGGCATGGAAGAAGAACAGGTGAAATACTACATGGATTACTCTCGCAAGAGCTCGATCAGACGATTCCTTCATAATAGAGATAAAGTCGAAGCCTTATGCAGGTCAAACGACGAAGAGGAAACAGAAGCAGATGTAGAATAAAGGCGGGGTTGCCCCCGCCATACTCCTTATGATTGGCATTTCAATGTCTGCTTCTCTATCCACATATCAAGTTCTTCAAATATGAAGAGGACTCTGCCGCCCACTTTGTGGAACGGGATCCTTCGCTTATACACATAATTGTATAGGGTTGCCTTGCTGATACGAAGATATTCAGCGGTCTCGTCGGTAGTGTGGTATTTACTCATCGCTTCTCCTTTTTCATCTTTTTCAACTGTAAGATGAATCTGTAAGAAACTATGCAAAAAATGCTACGAAAAGCGGTGAAGGGGGAAGAAATAGAGTGATTGACAAATCCTTCCCTGTGCATGATATATAGTAAAACTGCGAACCGAAGAGTAATCGAGTGAAATAGGCAGATCGAACTGGGGGACTCGGGGTCCGCGGTTCGAGTCCGCGATGCCCGAAAAGCGGTCGCACGATGCGTGCGGCCGCTTTTTTATATACTGCCACCGCTGCGCCGGTGGTCTTTTCGGACATCGCGGACTCGAAGCGGAGCGCCGACCCGCATCCCATACTTTCGCTAAAGCCGCTTCATACTTCGTTTACATCCGGCCGCTAGTCTCTCCTCCGTAATCACGCTGTACGGAGGTCCTTCATGCGCATCGGTTCCAACAAGCCCGCCCGCCTCATCCGCTGGGCGGTGCTCGCGGCGAGCGCCGCCTTCTTCCTCTTCTTCTCGGGCTTCATCTCGGAGCACGCCATCTGCCCGATCGGGGGCTTCGAGATGTTCTTCACCGGACTGTTCCGGACGGGCTTCACCCTCGCCGGACTCTTCTCCGGCATGGTCCTCACCTTCCTTAGCATGTCCCTTTTCTCGATCCTCTTCCGGCGGGCCTACTGCGGCTATATCTGCCCCCTGGGCGCCCTCCAGGAGCTCTTCGAGCGGATCGGGAAGCTCGTCCTGCCGAGGAAGCTCCGCGGCGCGCGCATCCCGCCCAAGGTCGACCGGGTCCTCCGCTGGGCGAAGTATCCCCTCCTGGCGGCCTTCGTCGCCGGGGCCGCCCTCGGGGCGGGGCACTGGATGATCCCCGGGGATCCCTTCATCGTCTTCATGGGCCTGGGTTCGGGCGACCTCGCCTCCCTCGCCTCGCGCCTGCCCTTCGCCTTCGCCTTCTTCGCCGCCATCCTCGCCTTCTCCTTCTTCCTCGGCCGGGGCTTCTGCAAGTACCTCTGCCCGGCGGGGGCCTGGTACGCCCTGCTCTCGAAGCTGAGCCCCAACAAGGTCCGCAGGAACGAGGAGTCCTGCGTCGGCTGCGGCCTGTGCTCCAAGGCTTGTCCCATGGGGATCGATGTGGCACACTCGAAGCAGGTGACTTCCGCCGAGTGCATCGGCTGCCGCGAGTGCGTCAACGCCTGCCCCACAAAGGGGGCCCTCTCGGCGCCGATCGGCCGCCTCGAGCTGCCAGCCGCCCTCGTGCCCCTGGCCGCCGCGGCCGTCTTCTCCGGCAGCGTCTACCTGGCCTCCGCGTCGATGCCGGCGCGGGGCTCGCGGCCGGCCGGCGGCGAGGGCGGGCAGGGCCCGGGCATGAAGCGCGGCGGCGAGTCCCAGGGCGAGCAGAAGAAGCTCGGCCTCGGCGGCTGCCCCGACTGCGTCGGCTGCGGCCTCTGCGGGGCCGCGGCGAGGGCGTAAAGGGGCGCGGCATGGAACGGATCCTCGTGGTCGAGGACGAGCGCAAGCTGAACGAGGTCCTGCGCGATTACCTCTCCTCCCTCGGCTACGAGGTGGCCCAGGCCTTCGCCGGCCCCGAGGCGGTCGAGCTCGCCTCGCGGGAGCGCTTCGACCTCCTCGTCCTCGACCTCAACCTGCCGGGGCTCGACGGGATCGAGGCGGCGCGCCGGATCAGGGCGGGGGGCGAGGTCCCCATCGTCATGCTGACCGCGCGGGACGCCGAGGCGGACAAGCTCCTCGGCCTCGAGGTCGGGGCCGACGACTACCTGACCAAGCCCTTCAGCCTGCGCGAGCTCGGCGCCCGGATCCGGGCCGTCCTCCGCCGCTGCGGGAGCGGGCGCGGCGAGGCGGCCTGCGGGGAGATCCTGTCCCACCGCGGGATCGAGCTCGACCCCGCCAAGCGCCGGGTGACCAAGGAGGGGCGGGAGGTCGGCCTGACCTCGGCCCAGTTCGAGCTCCTGCGCCTCCTCCTCGGCTCGCCGGGCAGGGTCTTCACGCGGGCCGAGCTCATCGAGGGCATCTCGGGCTACGAGTACGAGGGCTACGAGCGCACCGTCGACGTCCACGTCAAGAACCTCCGCAAGGCCCTCGAGGACAGGCCCTCCGAGCCCGAGCTCATCCTCACCGTCTGGGGCGTCGGCTACAAGGCGAGGGAGTGAGCGTGGCCGCCCCCCGCCGCGGCCGGATCCGCGATGAGCTCGTCCTCGGCCTCGCCTCCGTCGTCCTCGCCAGCGGCCTGGCCACCTACGGCGGGCTGCTCCTCTCGGCCCGCCGCGCCTTCGACGCCCTGGTCGGGCGGAACGACGTCGAGATCGCGAGGTCCTACGCCGCCTCCCTGGCGGCCTACTACGGCGCCGCGGGCTCCTGGGCCGGCGTCGAGGGGGAGATAGCGTCGCTGCGCCGCGCCCCGATCGGGCCGGCGGCGCGGGACGAGGCCCGGCCTCCTCCCGACAAGCATCACCCCAAGGACGACGACATACCCCTCGTGCTCACCGACGAGCGGGGCGAGCCGCTCTACGTCGGTCTGCGATCGCGGGAAGGGGAGGCGCCCCTCCCGGGGCGGATGCAGACGGGGCAGGGCGAGCCGGTGGTGGCGGGAGGCTCGACGGTCGGCTACGTCTTCTTCAAGTCGATGATCCTGCGGAGCTACAACCCCCAGGAGGCGGCCTTCATCGCCGCCCTGACCCGGTCGGCCGGCGCCTCGGTCTGCCTCGGCCTCCTCCTCGCCCTCGGCCTCGGCGCGGCCCTGGCCGCCCGCTTCGCGCGGCCCGTCTCGGCCCTCGAGGCCGCGGTGCGGAAGCTGGCCGGCGGGGATCTCGGCGCGCGGGTCGGCGTCGCGCGCCTCGACGAGATCGGCAGCCTCGCCGCGAGCTTCAACCAGATGGCCGGCCGCCTCCAGGCCAACGAGGCCTCGCGGCAGAACCTCCTGGCCGACATAGCCCACGAGCTCAGGACCCCGGTCAGCGTCATCCAGTCCAACCTCGAGATGATCCTCGACGGGGTCTACGCCGCCGACGAGGCCAGGCTGCGCAGCCTCTACGAGGAGACCGGCATCCTGACCAGGCTCATCGCGGATCTCCGCTCCTTGAGCGACCTGGAGATCGGGATGGCGGTCATGGAGCCGGAGCTCCTCAGCCTCTCCGCCCTCGCGGGGGAGTCGCTGCGGAAGCTCGGCCCCCTCTTCGCGGAGAAGGGCGTCGCCCTCGCGGGCCCGGAGCCCGGCGAGGGGCCCTGGATCAGGGCGGACGGGGACAAGCTCAGGCAGGTCCTCCGGAACATCCTCGGCAACGCCCTCAAGTACGCCCCGGCCGGGTCGACCGTCGAGCTCTCGCTCGAGCGGGTCGGCGAGGCCGCGGTCAGGCTGACGGTGGCTGACGAGGGGGAGGGCGTGCCCCCGGGGGATACGGAGCGGATCTTCGAGCGCTTCTTCCGCGTCGACCCCTCCCGCAGCCGCGAGTCCGGCGGCCGGGGCCTCGGCCTCGCGATCTGCCGGAGGATCGTCGAGTCCTCGGGGGGGCGGATCGGGGCCTGCAACCGCCCGGGGGGCGGGCTCGCGGTCTGGTTCGAGCTGCCCCTCGCCGCGAAGGCGGGCTAGGGCCCTAGAGGGCCGCGAGGGCCGCGGCCACGTGGAGGCCGGCGCCCGCGAGCACGAAGAGGTGCCAGACCGCGTGCATCCAGCGCAGGCCCTTGAGCGAGTAGAGGACCGCTCCCAGGGTGTAGGCCAGGCCGCCGGCGATGAGGAAGGAGAAGGCGGTTTCGCCCATCGCGGCCCGGGCCGCGCCGATGAAGGGGGCAACGAGCCAGCCCATGAGGACGTAGCCGACGGTCGAGGCGATCCGGAAGCGGTCGATGCACAGGGCCTTGAAGACGATGCCCCCGGCCGCCAGGGCCCAGGAGAGGCCGAAGAGGGTCCAGCCGGCGGCCCCGCGCAGGATGCCCAGGGAGATGGCCGTGTAGGTGCCCGCGATGAGGACGTAGATCGAGGCGTGGTCGAGGACCTCGAAGACCCGTTTGGCGCGGGGCGCGCGCATCGAGTGGTAGAGGGTCGACATCGTGAACAGGAGGACCAGGGAGGCCCCGAAGACGGCGTAGGAAGCCACGGCGAGGGCGTCCCCCGCCCCCGCGGCCGCGAGGACGAGGAGGACGAGGGCGGCTATGGATAATAGGGCCCCCGTGCCGTGGGTGACCGCGTTGGCGAGCTCCTCCCCCGGGCTATAGCGGCCTTCGTTGCGCGTCTCGAATGGTGCGGCAGTCGTCGTGAGCATCGGTCCTCCGGCGCGCCCCTTCAGGGGCGCGCCGAGATAGACCCGGATAGCCGGATTCGGTTGCGCCCGCGGAGCCCTTCCTAGGCTTCCTTCCCCGGTCCCGGGGCCTCGCCGCGGGCGCCCGCGATGAGGGCCGCGTAGGCCTTCTCGCTCAGGGGGTAGAACTGGATGAGGATCATCGCGCCGAGGAAGACGGCCGCGGGGATGGGGCCGACGAGGAGCCTGATCGCGAGCCGGGCCGAGGCCGGCTGGTCGACCGCGTTGGCCGAGTACTTGGCCCAGCCGAGGATGACGCCGGTGAGGAAGATGGCGAGGGAGGTCCCGCACTTGGAGGTGAAGGTCCACATGCCGTAGAAGGCCCCCTCCTTGCGCTTGCCCGTCTTGATCGCGTCGTACTCCACGGTGTCGGGCACCATGGCCCAGGGCGCTACGTAGCCGAAGCCGATGCCGACGCCCGCGTAGACCATCATGGCGAGGAAGAATTTCATCCCCAGGACGTGGCCGAGGAAGAAGATAGCGAGGCAGGCCGTGGCGAGGACGAAGAAGCTGATCTGGTAGGTGAGCTTCTTGCCGACCCGCTTGGACACGAGGACCGAGATCGGGATGCAGACCATGGCGACGACGAGGAGGAGGACCATGGCCATGGTCGTGGCGCCCTCGTCCTTGTACAGGTACTTGAAGTAGTACACGAGGATGCCCTGGACGAAGTTGAGGGCCGTGAGGTTGAGGGCGTAGGTGGCCAGGACGGTGACGTAGGGCTTGTTCTTGAAGACCGCGAGGAAGGTCTCGAAGAATCCCTCGGTCGGCCTGGGGGTCTTCGAGTGGTCGGGCTCGCGGACCGAGAAGCCCGTGATCAGCGCGGTGACCATCATCACCGCGCCGAGGATGGCCCCGACGGCGGAGAAGCCCGCGCTCCGGTCGGCGCCGAATATCCCGACGATGGGCAGGACCGCCCCCGCCCCGAGTATGGTGCCGATCACCGCGAAGCCGAAGCGGAAGCCGTTGAGGCTCGAGCGCTCGTGGTAATCCTGGGTGAGCTCGGGGGTAAGGGAGGAGTAGGGGATGTTGACCACGGTGTAGGCGGTGTTGAGCAGGCAGAGGGCGAAGGCCGCCCAGATCGCCGACCAGGCAGGGGAGGCGATGCGCGGGTTGGTGAAGAAGAACCACATGCTCAGGAAGAGGGGGAGGGCCCCGAAGAGGAGGTAGGGCCTGCGGCGGCCCCAGCGGCTGCGGGTGCGGTCCGAGACGTAGCCCATCATCGGGTCGGTGACGGCGTCCCAGAGCTTGCCGACCATGACGGCGGCCCCGGCCGCGGCGGCGGGCACGCCGACGGTATCCGTGAGGTAGTTGAGGGACCAGAAGCCCATGGCGGTGAAGAAGAGGTTGCCGCCGAGGTCGCAGACCCCGAAGCCGAGCTTGGTGCGCAGGGGCAGCTTGGCCGGCCGCCCTTCGGCGCTTTTCGCGACGTCACTCATGCAGGTACTCCTCGATGCACGCGAGATAGGCCTTCTCGAGCTCGCCCGTGGCGGCGTCGACGGCGGCCTTCCGGTTCGCCTTATAGTCCGCGTAACGCGCGCCCATGTCGAGGGGCGGCGCGACGACGACGACGGCCCGCTTGCGCAAAAGGTTCGGCCGGTCCGAGATGTCCCCCCCGACCAGGCGCGAGGCGAGGTCGGCGAGGCTGTAGGCCGCCTCGACGAGGCGGCCGAAGGAAGGCGCGCCCGCGGGCCCCGCGGCGCCGCCCTCGAGGTAGCCCGAGTCGAGGTAGTGGCCGAGGTCGACGAGCTCCATGTGCCGCATCGCGTACCAGGCCTCGCCCGCGCGGCGGTCGGCCAGGGCCCGCTCGAGCTCGCCCATCGCGCCCAGGGGGGAGGTCGGGTAGATCCGGTCCCAGCCCTCCTGCCTGATGCGGTAGACGCGGCCGATCCGGTCGGCGACCTCGGCCGGGCCCGCGGGCGGGGCGAGGCCGAGCATGGCCTCGCCCCGCGAGAGGGCCGCCTCGAGGAGGCGCCCCCGGCGCTCGTCGCGCTCCTCCCGGCCCGCGGCCTCCCAGTCCTCCCCGTCCGGGGAGGCCGGCCGGCCGAGGCCGTAGTAGCTCTCGGCGAGGCCCAGGAGGGCGGCCTCGATGCGGAGGATGCGCGACTTCAACGCCGCCCTGCGGCCATCGGGGGAGGCCGGCCGCGGGGCGGGGGGCGGGGCCGCGAGGCCGCAGGCCCCCTCGAGCCTGCCCGCGAGCCGCTCCAGCTCCCCTATGCCGGACTCGTCGTAGCGGTAGTGCAGGGAGATGGGTAGGATGGAGACGGACTGGGCGCGGCCGGAGCGCGCGAGGTCCTCGGCGCACCAGAAGGCCAGGCGCGCCGCGCCCTTTTCGATGCGGGGCAGGGTCTCGCTGCGGTAGGAGATCTGGCCCTCGGGCGCGAGGGCGAGGGGCCCCTCGGCGTCGAGCATGGCCGCGCGCAGCCGCTCGACGCTCGCGGCGTCGAAGCGGACGTGGTAGACGGGGAGGGCCCCGACCCGCGGCAGGAGCCAGCGGACGAGCTCTCCGCTCCACAGGGGCACCTCGTAGCCGTGGACGAAGCGGGCGTGGGGCCGCCGCGGGAGGGCGAGGCCCAGGCGCCGGGCCTCGCGCGGGAGGAGGACGTCGAAGAGGTAGGAGAGGAGCTGGGGCTCGTCGCCGTAGGCGTGGCGGAAGGCGAGGATGAGGCGGCTCTCGCCCTTTTGGAAGCCGGCGAAGGCCCGGATGAGGCGCTCGCCGTGGCGGAGCTCGAGGCTGTCCAGGCGCAGGGCCGCGCGGGCGTAGAGGGGCGAGAGGGCGCGGAGGAGGGCGAGGGCCGCCGGCCTCGCCGCGGGCTCCGCGAGGGCGGGACGCGGCCGGGCCGATCTGGCCGGCCGCTTCGCGAGGCCCATCCTCAGGCGGTCTCCAAGAGGCGGTCCATCGAGGACTGGTTGATCCGCGCCACCAGGCCTCGGAGCTTGTCGCGGCGGGCGTCGTCGAGGGAGTTCGGGGCGAACATGACGACGTGGACCCGGCCCTCGCTCTCCTCGGCCCGCTGCGCGGCGACGAAGCCCGAGGCGAGGACCCGCTGGCCCTTGACGGAGATGGCTATGCTCTTGAACACGGTCCCGACGCGGAAGTTCATGTCGCCCTCGAAGCGGATGGCCATGCCGGCCGAGCTCAGGTCGGTGAGCTCGGCGCGCAGCGAGGCGCCCTCGTGCTCGATGCCGCACTGGCCGGTCCCCGGGGGGCAGACGGCGCGGACGAACTTGCGCCTGCCCCTGGCCTCGTTCGCCTCGAGGGTCTTGACGAGGATCTCGGCGGTCTTGGCCGCGCCGACCTTCAGGATCACGAAGCCGCACTGGACCTGGAGGCCCATGAGGTACCTCTCGCGAAGGACGTCGTTGTCGTTGAGGGTGAGGACGCCGACGCCGACGCCCGCGGTCTTCTCGTCGGCGCGGAGGGCCTTGACGTAGGCCTCCCAGCCCGCGTCGTCGAGCTCCTCGTCGAGGTCGATGAAGACGATGGCGTCGGGGGAGGCCGCGATGACGCGCTTGAGCCGCTCGTGGTCCCGGGCGAGGTAGACCTCGAACTCCCGGTTGATGAGCTCCTGGAGGACCTCGGTGAGGACCGGGGGCGGGTAGAGGAAGAAGACTTTCTTGCCGAGGGCGTTGGGTTCCATCCCTCATACAGTAAACCCCGGCGGGGGCCGGCGCAATACGCGGCGGCGTCGGGACTCGCCGGGGAAGCGGCGGGCCGGGCCTAGGGCCGCTCCCAGGACCGGTAGGCGCCCGCCGCCCTGAGGGCGAGCTCGGCGAGGGCGGCCAGGCGGCCGAGGATCCGGGCGAGGGGGCCGGCCGCCTCGCGGCCGATGGCCCGGAGCCGCAGGCCGTAGCTCGCGTAGAGGAAGAGGCCCATCTCGCGCCGCGAGCGGGCCTCGGGGAGGCCGCGCAGGGCGCGCAGGGCGGCGGCGTAGGGCGAGCGCGCGAGGAGGGCGATGTCGGCGGCGGCCTTGGCCTGGCCGGCGGCGCGCTCGTGGTAGGCCGCGACCCGGGCGCAGTCGAGCTCGAGGAGGGAGCCGGCCAGGCCGTACTCCCCGGCCTCGGCCCGGACCGCCCGGGCCCAGGGGGCGGCCTCCTCCCCGTCCGCGGCCTCGAGGGCCTGGTCGAGGGCGGCCTCGGCCGCGCGGAGCCGGTCGAAGAGCTCCTCGCAGCGCCCCCGCCTCGCGGCGAGGCGCTCGAGGCCGGCCGGCCAGGGATCGCCCCAGTCGCAGGGCGGCTCGTCGAGGTCGAGGCCCCGGGTCGGGGGCGGGTCGACCGCGGTGTCGCCCGGCTCGAGCTCGAGCTCGACGGCCCACGCGGCCTTGAGGGCGGCCCAGTAGGCGGCCATCGGGGCCGCGGCCGGACCGTAGGCCGCGCCGACCCAGTCCGCCAGCTCGACCGCGGCGGCGGCTTCGGGCTCGAAGCCGGGCTCGGCGGCCCGGCGGAGGAGGCGGGGAAGGAGCCACTGGTTGGGCCGGGGCGCGAGGGGAGCCCGGGCCCCGGCGAGGAGGACCCCGACCGAGGCCGCCCCCGGGCCGGGCGGGTCTCCCGGCCTCGCGTAGGCCCGGAGGTCCCTCGCCATGGTCCGGGGCAGGGGCGGGACGGCGCCCTTGAAGAGGATGCCGTCCTCCCAGTACTCGAAGATCGCCGGGGAGCGGCCTCCCGCGGCAGCCCAGGCCCCGGCCGCGGCGCGATAGGCGCCGTAGCTCGCGGCGTCGAGGGCGCAGAGCTCCTCGTCGAGGCCGTGGGCCCAGCAGCGCCGCCGGGGCGCCCAGAGGAGCTCCAGGTTGGGCGGCAGGCCCGAGAGATCCAGGCCCGCGAGCTCCTCGGTGTCGTGGTAGGCGAGGAATGAGAGGGAAGCCCCCGGCCGCGCGGCCGCGAGGGCCTCGGCCAGGGCCCGGGCCGAGGCGAGGGACTGGGCCGCCGGCGAGCGGGCGGCGCAGCCCGGGCAGGAGCACCAGCCCCCGCCGGGGAGGTCGTCGGGCCAGGCGTGGAAGACCTCGACCTCCGGGTGCGACTCGGCGAAGGCGGCGAAGCCCCGGGAAGCCAGCTCGAGGGCGCGGGGATTCGAGGGGCAGAAGTTCGCGTCGGGCGAGCGAAGCCGCGCGCCGTCCTCGGCCTCGGGGCGCTGGCGGAAAAGCTCCGGCTCGCTCTTGAAAAGCTTCCGCGGGAGGAAGGAGGAGAGGAGGTGGCCCCCGAGCTCGAGGCCGAGGCCGAGACGGCGGGCGAGGGGGACGATCCCGGGGCGGAGCGCTTCGTACAGGCGCGCGGGCGCCGCGCCGAAGGCGAGGGACTCGACGGTAGTGTGGACGAAGACCCGCGCGTAGCCTGAGCGCGCGGCCCAGGTCAGGTAGTCCTCCCAGCGCGAGAGGTAGGCGCCATGGCCGAGGATGAGGACGGCCGCGGCCTCCCCCTCGGGGGAGCGGCGCGAAGCGGCGGCAAGCGAGAGGCGGAGACCCGAAGGCAGGCGCTCGCCCGAACTCCCCGGCCCGACCCAGCGCGCGCCGAGGGCGTCCAGGAAGTCGTAGATCCCGCGCACCAGGCCCGCTCCCCCCTCGCCGAAGATCTCGACCCGCTCAGGCCCTGCCCGCCAGGAGAAAGCGGGCGCGGCATTCCCCGGTCCTCCCGACTTGGGCGAGCCGGTATGGAGGACGATCATGCGCTCGGCCTCGGAGCCCTCCCCTGCCAGGGGGGGGCGGCCGGTCATGCGCCCGAGGAGGGCGGCGAGCTCGGCCGCGGCGAACTGCTCGCTCTCGACCGTCGAGGCGGGCTCGGGGAAGGCGGAGCCCGGGGGTGGGGAAGCTTCTGTCGCGGCCAGTATCCGCCAAGGGAGGGAGAAGTCGAGTTCCATAGCCATGAGGCTACTATATACTGCCTCGAACCTTGTAGTGCTTGCTAGGTCGTGCGGGGAGGGGAACCTTCGGAAGGTTCAGCGCGCCTCGCCCAACCCTTCCCATCGGACACCGCGAATAAAGGCGGCCTTCTGCTTGCTGGTAAATGGACCTGTTTGAAGCCTGCTCGGCTTGCATGCCTGCCGTAACGAGAATTTTTCCCCGTAATCCCCTCCGCTCAAGCCGCCGCGTACTTCGGGGAGGTGGATGTTGGCGGAGAAGAACTGGGAGACGCAGAAGCTCTCGAAGCCCTCGGCCGCGAGGTCCTCGTCGGGAAGGCGGCTCGCGGCGAGCCGCGACTCGGCGGCTATGGCCTGGCGGCTAGCCCGCGAGATGCGGTTGGACACCGAGTCGCAGGACAGCCCGAGGTTGCGGCCGATGGCTCGGAGGGACTCGCAGGAGGACAGTCGTCGCGAGACATCCTGGTAGTCGACGACGCGCTTGG
>ERZ795055.216-NODE-216-length-65980-cov-6.029776_pt1 | contig 65980 bp, 60 predicted proteins | sample MGYA00375139_ERZ795055 | MGnify/ENA primary metagenome ERZ795055 (study PRJEB30184, sample SAMN05720283) | anaerobic digester metagenome | isolation source: active sludge of municipal wastewater-treating anaerobic digesters | place: USA | collected 2015-01-23 ... | reverse complement strand
GGGCAATACCGATGGTAAAGGGGTTGAGCAGGGCTCCGGCAAATCCCAGCGAGGCTGCCATGTAACAGATCATCACGCCGGTGATGCTGTCGTAGCCCATGGAAATGGCCAGTGGCACAAAGATGATGATAAAGGCGATGGTTTCTTCGCTCATTCCGAATACTGCACCGAAGATACTGAATACAAGCATGATAAGGGTAAGGATAATGTTGTTTACCCCCAGAAATTTCACCGGTTTGAACCGCTCCAGCTTTCGGGTAAACTTCAGCATAGAAAGAATCCCCACATCGATGGCCTTGCTTTCGTTCAGGATCCAGAAGGCGCCACCGATCAGTAGGATAAAGACGATGATGTCAGCTTTATCGACAAAACCATCAAAAATAGCGCTGAACACCTGCCACGTTTGGGGTTTCCCCTCTTCGAGGTATTTGAAGGATCCGGGCATGATCACCTCACGGGTATTTCCGTCGTAGGATTTAGTGGTGCGTTCAAACCGGCCTGCCGGAACCAGCCAGGTAAGCAAGGCGGCGAACACCACTATAAAAAACACAATCACATAGGTATGGGGGATGTTTCGTTTTTTGGCCATGAGGCATAGATAGGTTTGATTCCAGCCACAAACCTAAGGAAAAATGTGGTAACCGGGGAAGAAACTCAACGCTTCACCCCTGTAACGGTAATGCTCATGATGCCGCTGCCCTGGTGGCTAAAGCGTTGGAGGGATTCCTGATCAAGGTACTGTGCCATGATCTCATCCGGAATGATGATCACCTTCTCTTTGCGGATCTGAATTTCTGAAAACCCGACATTCCGGATGATCTGCAGATATTCATCTTTTTTGATGGCCCCGGCCACACAGCCGGCATACATCTCGGCGCTTCTCAGGAGGGCTTCGGGCAGGTCCCCTCCGGTAACCACATCGGAGATGCAGAAGTGCCCTCCCGGTTTCAGTACCCTGTGTATCTCCTGAAATGCCTTTTCTTTATCCGGAACAAGGTTCAGAACGCAGTTGCTCAGGACCACATCGGCCAGATGGTCTTCAAAAGGCATCTGTTCGATGTCCCCTTTCACAAAAGACACATTGGTATACCCCAGGCTGGCTGCATTGAGGCGGGCTTTGGTGAGCATGGCCCCTGCAAAGTCGAGCCCAATGACCCGGCCTTCGGCACCGGTAAGTGCCCTGGCCACAAAAGCATCGTTGCCGGCTCCCGACCCAAGGTCTATCACGGTATTACCGGGGCGTATCATGGCAAACTGGGTGGGGATTCCACAACCCAGTCCCAGATCCGCATCGGGTGCATACCCCTGAAGCTTGGTGTAATCGTCGCTGAAGATGGTGTAATCTACACTTTCGCAACACCCTGTGGCGCCACAACAGGAGGTTTTATTTTCACTCCTTGTCTGCAGGGCAATCTGGTTGTATTTTGCTCGTACCAGGTCTTTCAGTTCTTCTTTGGTTTTCATATTGGGGATTATTTCTTCCTGTTTACTGATATGACCCTTCATCCTTTTTGTCCGGGCTTCCGTTCACGATACTTCAGCATACACATGCAGGAACCCGACATCCGCTCCTTTTTGTTTTTAATGACAGGGAGATCGTCACGTACCCATTCCAGGATGCCTCCTGCAAGGTTCGCTATATTATCAAACCCTCTGTTTTTTAATGCAATAACAACCTCCACACTTCGCAAACCGGCAGCATCGGCAATAATCACCGGCGTATCATGAGGGATAAGATCCATCTGGGTATCCAGTTCGCTGGCAGGACAAAAAAAGTGTTGCTCTACATCAATGGTATGCAGGAATGAGTGGTAGTTTTCGCGTACATCAATTATAAGAGCTCCTTTGCGGCACAACTCCAGGGCGACTCTGGGAGTGACATGGATGATGCCATGGTATTCGTAGCCTTTTCCTTCGAAAAATCTCTCATTCATACGTAAGCGGGTTCTTTATCAGAACAGGATCTTATTCAGACAGGTTTATCCATCTCAGGATTGAACAGGTCTTCAAAAAGCATTTTTGCTTTTTCCCAGTTTGATCTGTTTATACAGTATTTGATAAACGGAGGTTCGATTTCTCCCTGTATCAATCCGGCAAACTTCAGCTCTTTCAGGTGTTGCGACAGTGTAGATCTTCCCACCGGAATTTCATCCACCAGATCGCCACTGTAACAGCAGGTATTGCGGGCTGCGAGTTTCTGCAGGATATATACCCTTACCGGATGCCCCAATGCCTTGCATATTCGGGCCATCTCCTGAACCTCCGGATCCAACTCCTTCTTTTTAACCATGTACTGCTTTGTTAATCAGTTCTTTTATTTGCTCCTTTGAAGGAACACCCCCTTTATACACCACCTTTTCATTGATCACAAGAGCAGGGGTGGCCAGAATACTGTAGCTCATGATCTGAACAATATCCTCCACTTTCTCAACTGAAGCATCCAGATTATTCTCCGCCACAACCTCCCTTGTGAGTTTGTCAAGGGTTTTACATTTGGCACATCCGGGACCTAAAATTTTTATCTCTGCTTTCATACTATGTCGTGTAAACTTGTTCAGACAATCATTTCTTTATTTCGCAAAAATACGAAATGTTATGATCTGAGATGTATTTTTCGGCAAAATTATCTCCTGCTCTGGCAAGATTTCCGGAACTACCGTAACACCCCTACCGGATATACGTCCTTCATGGCATCGAAGTATGGGGTATGTTCGAACCACCAGTTGTACTGTGCCCAGATTTTCACAGGGCTTTCGGGCAGGGTGGCATCGAAAGCCTTGAACTCATCGAGCAGGGAGGGGTTTTTCGCGATCATCTCCCGGGCTACTTTTTCCATCACATAGCTTTCAGCGTACTCTTTCTGTTCGAAGATGGCATTAAAGAACCCCCACTGCAGAAACGACTCCGGGCTTGCGGGATCCAGGGCATGAATAATGATTTTTGCTGGTTGCTGATAAACAGGAATAATGGCTGACCCGGTGTGAAAAACCATCGTCCGGGATATTTCCTGCATCCGGAGCTCCTCTACCCGGGTTCGCCCCTCGTAGGTTTGTTGTGCAAGCCTTACCCCTGAGAACTTCCAGGTGGCAACGGTCATTTCGGTATCAACGGAAAGGATCTGCATCTGAATCCCGTGATATTGAAGCCTGCGGATCAGATCGTTCCATTCCACAGGTATCACATAGGCTTTGGGCACCTGTATCTGTTTGTCGGGAAGATTTTCGTGAAACCAGTCGAGTGTGAAGGTTTGCGGGGTGTCGGAGTAGATGAACCAGTCGTTGCCGGTGAGGTCGCTTGTTTTAACGGTATAGCTGAATCCCAGAAAATCGACTTGGGTACTTTTTTCCGACAGCTTAAAGGTAACCGGAAACGGCTCATTTCCCAATTCTCCTGAGGTACAGCGGCGGTCGGCCTCACGGGTGGCGGAAATCAAACTTTTATACTCACGGTTCAGGATTTCCATGGTTTGAACCATCAGTTCCACAGTGGATTCCACCCGCTGATGGTATGGTTTGAGCATGTGGGTCTCCACGAGGATTCCGATGCGGTTCCGGGCGGCAGCATACCCGACGGAATACCGGGGGGTGGATGGCCAGGTACGAAGACCGCTGCGGGGATCGTGCCAGTTGCGGAAAGAGACATAGGGGAAAATGGGCATCCCCCTGTCTGCCATAGACTTTTCGATGACAGGAATATACCGTTCATTGAGCCATTGGGTTTGTGCGGGGTCCATATTCCCCAGGTTTTCAACGGCATAGGTAATAACATACTGGTAATCAGCGCCATCGGTGGTATGGATATCCATTAGAGCCTCAGGCATCCATTGGCTGAAAAGTGTAAGCCAGGCCTGCATCTCCGGAGCATCTGCCTTCAGAAAGTCGCGGTTCAGGTTCAGATTGGTGGGGGTTGTACGCCATCCCATCTCTTTAGGACCATTCTGGTTGATGCGGTTGTACGGACCGAACCTCTCGTGACCGTCGACACTCACAATCGGGATAAACACCAATGAAACATGCTCCAGCAGATTCAGGTGTTTCTTTCTTACGGCCACATCACGCAGCAGCAGCAGCCCGGCATCCTTACCTTCAGGTTCTCCGGGGTGGATGCAGGCCTGCACCAGTAAAATGATTTTGCCTCTGGCACGGATGGCAGCCGGATCGGAAAGCCCGTCGCGGTCAAGCACCAGGGCAAAGTGGCTGCGCCCCTGCGGGCTTGTTCCGTATTCAAGCCATGATATCATAGCGGAGGAATCGGCCAGCATTCTGGCGTAGCGGTAGGTCTCATCATATCGGGGAGTTTCGGTGCCGCCGCTTTTTTCATAGAAGGTTTGCCAGGGGTCCTGGGCAAAGAGATGACAAGCAGCCAGAAACAGTACCGGGAAGAAACAGGCTCGGAGGTTCATAGTATTCCAGAATGATTTTCGACAGGCGAAAATAGAGATTTTAAATAGCTTTGCGGCTGAAACAAACGGAAAATCGGGGATGCTGGAGGAAAAGCAAACATACCGGTTCAGGGTGATCAGGAAAATTACACTTCCGGATGATTCTGCGAACTGGGTACTTACCTGCGATGGAACCGACCGTTACCTGTTGCCGGAAGAATACTATACCGATTATCAGATCCGGGAGGGGATGGAGCTTCCCTGCAGAGTGGATAAAATCAACTGCACCGGAAGGATTTTCCTGGAGCCTGAGCACCCCTGGTACAGGGAAGGGGAACGGTACCTGTTCCGGTATTGTGGAAGTGAGATGCATCATGACAGACTGGGAAATGCTTTTTTAAAACTGGTTTTCCAGGGCATACAGGGCGAAAATCAAATCCACCTGTCGCAAGGGATACCGGCGGGATTAACGCCGGAGCAGCCGGTAGAGGTTACCATCAGGCGGATCCGAAAAGGGACAGTGGAATTTGACCTGAAGGGCGAAGGCCCCCATCAGCTGCTTCAAACCGGTGGGTTTTATACATTTACTGTGCAGCAGCAGCAGGAAGATGGTTCGTTGCTGGTTGCAGGGCCGGGTGGGGTCACTGCCCTGCTGGACGCCGGGTATTACGCTCCTTATAGATTGCTGCCGGGCAGCTCTTTCAGGGGAGAGGTGCGCGGCCGGAGTGCAAACGGGGATTTGCTGGTAGAACCGGAACATCCGGTTTACAAATCCGGTGAGGTTTACCAGTTTATGGTAAAACGCTCAGAACCTGCGGAAAATGGTCAAAAAATACCAGGGCGGGTGTTGGTAGTGACCGACTGTTTTGGTCATGAAATTAAAGTATTGATGCCATTTGCAGGCCAGGATGTTTTTTCGGGTCCTTCTTCGATCGCCTGCCGGGTAGAGCGTTTTAAAAAGGGGCGCCCCGTGCTCCGGATGGCATCGCCTGCCTGATTCCATTCCTTCATCTTTCGCATCAGCCTTCTTCCGGGACCAGGGCCGAGGGGTGATATTATCATGCCCCGTAACCTATAATTGGCTAATTTTGCACTTCAAAATGATTATCCAAGCTATACTCCTTTATGAATAAAACACCGGAACCGGGCGAAAACCGTTCGCTGAACTTTATTGAAACCATCATTGAAGAGGATCTGAAAAACAATACCTACGGAGGGCGTGTCCACACCCGTTTCCCGCCGGAGCCCAACGGATATCTGCACATCGGCCATGCAAAATCCATATGCCTTAATTTCGGGCTGGCAGAAAAATACAGGGGTTTGTGCAACCTCAGGTTTGACGATACCAATCCCGAAGCCGAGGACGTGGAGTACGTGGATTCCATCAAGGAAGATGTACAGTGGCTTGGTTTTCAGTGGCATAAAGAACTATATGCATCAGATTATTTTGAACAGTTGTACGACTGGGCCGAGATGTTCATCCGTGAAGGGAAAGCTTATGTGGATGACCAGCCTGCGGATGTGATATCACAGCAACGGAAATCCCCGACTGAACCTGGTGTCGAAAGCCCTTTCAGGGATCGCAGCATAGAAGAGAACCTTGATCTCTTCCGCCGGATGCGCAAAGGGGAATTTGCCGAAGGCGAAAAAGTGCTGCGTGCCAAAATCGACATGCGTTCGCCCAATATGCACATGCGCGATCCGATCATGTACAGAATCCTGCACAAGGAGCATCACCGCACAGGCAACCAATGGTGCCTGTACCCGATGTACGACTGGGCCCACGGACAGTCAGATTTTCTGGAGGGGATCACCCATTCCATCTGCACCCTTGAGTTTGAGGTGCACCGCCCGCTTTACGATTGGTTTCTCGATCAGATTACTACCGATACCTACCGCCCCAAACAGCGCGAAATGGCACGTTTAAACCTGAATTACACCATTATGAGCAAGCGGAAACTGCTCAAACTGGTTAAGGAGGGGTATGTGAAGGGCTGGGATGACCCCCGGATGCCTACCATCTCAGGGTTTCGCCGGAGGGGCTATACCCCTGAATCGATTCGCACCTTCTCGGAACGCATTGGCGTTGCCAAGCGGGAAAATGTGATCGACACCGCTTTTTTGGAACATTGTCTGCGTGAAGATCTGAACAAAAGAGCCCGGAGAGTGATGGGGGTGATTAATCCCGTTAAAATAACTATTACCAATTTTCCGGAAGGTCAGACAGAATGGCTGGATGCCGTCAATAATCCTGAAGACCCGGAGGCAGGAACCCGGAAAGTTCCCTTCTCGGGCACCCTGTACATTGAACAGGACGATTTTATGGAGGAGCCCCACAACAAATTTTACCGCCTTTCACCCGGGAGAGAGGTTCGCCTGCGGTATGCCTACTTCATCACCTGCCGTGAAGTACTGAAGGATGATCAGGGGAATATTACCGAAATCCTGTGCACCTACGACCCTGAGACCCGCGGTGGAGATTCCCCGGACGGGCGTAAAGTGAAGGCGACCCTTCACTGGGTGTCGGCGGAACACGCCCTGAAAACGGAAGTCAGGCTGTACGACCGTTTGTTTCGCAATGAGAACCCGGATGATGTATCTGAGGGAGAAGATTTTACAGTGCATCTGAATACCGATTCCCTCCAAATAAAGGAGGCATTCACCGAGCCTTCCGTACAGGGTGCAAAACCTTTAACCCACTACCAGTTTGAGCGACTGGGGTATTTCAATGTAGATCCCGATTCCACGCCGGAGAAAATGGTGTTCAACCGCACGGTGACCCTGAAGGATGACTGGGCAAAAATCGCTTCAAAAAGCTGATATTTATGAAGATAGCTGTCATTGGAGCAACCGGGCTTGTGGGGCAGATGATGCTTCGTTGCCTGGAGGAATCAACCCTTCCGGTTACAGGGCTCATACCTGCTGCTTCAGCGCGTTCAGCCGGCAGGATGATCCCCTTCAGAGGCACTGACCAAACCGTGGTGACCGTAGAGGAAGCGGTCCGGGCAAAACCCGATCTGGCACTCTTTTCGGCAGGCGGAGCAGCTGCCCTCCAGTATGCCCCCCTGTTTGCAAAGGCGGGATGCACCGTGATCGACAACTCTTCGGCATGGCGGCGGGAACCGGGTGTACCGCTGGTGGTTCCCGAGGTAAATGGTCATCTGATCGGGAAGGACGACCGGATTATCGCCAATCCCAACTGCAGCACCATACAACTGGTGGTAGCCCTGAATCCGTTGCATAAAGCTTTCGGCATCAAACGGATCGTGGTATCAACCTACCAGTCGGTTTCAGGAAGCGGTGTGAAAGGGCTGCGCCAGCTTGATGACGAACGCAACAGCCGTACCGGCGAAAAATGCTACCCTCATCCCATCGATCTCAATGTGATACCCCAGGGGGGGACTTTCCTGCCCAACGGAATTACCGTGGAGGAGGAGAAACTGATCTATGAAACCCGGAAAATTATTGGGGATCCGGGTATTGCCATCACGGCTACGGTGGTACGGGTGCCGGTTCAGGTAAGCCACAGCGAATCGGTGAATATCGAATTTTTCAAACCTGTAACCCCTCAGCAGGTGAAGGAGGTGCTGCAATCAGCACCGGGAATCAGGATTATGGATCATCCTGAAGAATCCATCTATCCGACTCCGTTAATGGCTGCCGGAAAAGATGAGGTATTTGTGGGACGGATCAGGCAGGATGCTTCCCTGGAGACCGCAGTGGATATGTGGATTGTGTCTGATAACGTTCGTAAGGGGGCGGCTACCAATGCCGTCCAGATCGCAGAAATCCTCCGGGAGAGGAACCTGCTGTAATTCCTTTCTGAATCACTGTTACTGAACCCTATACTCATCTGCCATGAACAACCGCAAGATTTCAGTATTTGTATTCGCATTCACACTTCTGTTTCTGCTGCCCGGATATTCCGGAGCCCAGGCTTCACTTCGCCGGAAACTAAAAAACATCCCCGGTGTGGTTGCCGTGGAGGAACTTCCTGCCAAAGAACCGATCAAAGCCAAATACCTGCTCTGGTTTGAGCAACCCATTGATCATACCAACCCGTCTGCAGGCAAATTCAGGCAGCGTATATTTCTGATGCACAATAGTTTCGATCTTCCGATGGTGGTAACCACCGAAGGGTACGCTGCATCCTATGCTGAGAGGCCGGATTTTGAGGATGAACTTTTAGCCCTGTTCAATACCAGTCAGATGGTCATTGAACACCGTTACTTTGGAAAATCGGTGCCTGACAAGGGTTGGGAATACCTTACGGCAGAGCAGGCTGCTGCTGACCACCACCAGATCATCCAGGCTTTCAGGAAACGGTACACAGGGAAATGGATCTCTACCGGCATCAGCAAAGGAGGCACCACCTGTTTGATTCACAGAGTGTTGTATCCAAATGATGTGGATATTACCATTCCCTATGTGGCACCACTGAATTTCGGGGTCGAAGACGGAAGGCATGAATCACATATCGCAACAACCGGCAGTCCGGCTTCCCGTGAAGGGATCCGCCGGTTACAGTCGCAGGTACTCATGCGCCGGGATAAAATGATCCCGATGCTTGAAAACTACGTGAAGAAAAATGAGCTCACTTATAAAATCAGTCTGGATGAGCTCCTTGATTACATGGTGCTGGAATATGCCTTCTCATTTTACCAGTGGGGATGGGATCCTTCAACCATTCCGGCAAATGATGCTTCTGACGAAGAGGTTTTCCTGCATCTGGTCCGGGTGTCATCCCCTGATTATTTTGCCATTGAGTCGTGGAAGGATTTTCTGCCGTTTTTTGTTCAGGCAGCAAAACAGCTGGGATATTACGGATATGACATGAATCCGTACCTGGAATTAATGAAGATAACCACCACCAGGGGGTATCTGCAGAAAATCTTTCTGCCCGATTCACTTCAGTTCACGTTTGATGTCTCCCTTTCGAACCGGATCCAGCAATACCTGTTTGATGAGGATCCGAAGATGATCTTTATATATGGGGACTGGGATCCCTGGTTTGCTTCCGCGGTTTTATTCGATCAGAGGGAGAAGAAAAATATGATGAAAGTCATCGCTCCTTCAGAGAATCACACCATCCGCATTTCTGGTCTTATGAAGAGCCAGCGGGAAGAGGTGATCAACAGGGTCAGCCAATGGCTTTCTGAATAATCTTCAGACAGGAACATTTCACCACTGGTAAGCCCGGATGTTTCTTTTTTCTACATAATTGATAAAAGAGGCATTTACTACCTTATTGCCACCCGGGGTAGGGTAATCGCCGGTGAAATACCAGTCGCCAAGGTCGTTCGGACAGGCGGTATGCAGGTCTTCGATGGTCTGGAAAATGATATCCACCGTGGCATGGGTTTTTTCAGGGGTAAGCATTTTTGCAATCCGCCGGGTGATTTCTGACGTTTTAAGAGGGGTATAAATCTCCTTCACATAGTTTACCATCTCCTCTTTCGGAAGGTTAGCCTGCGCCTTGCATTTCCTGTATACCTCGGTGATGATGCCGCCAAGCTTTTTTTCATGCAGCAGTTCAATGGCTGCATTGAAGGCCGCAAAGTCACTCATCCGGGTCATATCTATGCCATAACAATCGGGATAACGGATCTGTGGAGCCGATGACACAATGATAATCCGTTTGGGCCTGAGACGGTCAAGAATCCGGATAATACTCTGTTTTAATGTGGTGCCGCGTACAATACTGTCGTCTAGTACCACCAGGGTATCCACATTATCAACCACGGCTCCGTAGGTCACATCATACACATGCCCCACCAGGTCATCGCGCAGGCTGTCCTGGGTAATGAACGTGCGGAGCTTGACATCCTTCACGGCGATCCGTTCTATTCTGGGCCTGAGCATGAAGATCTCATCAAGGGTTTCCTTATCGGGCGGATGGGGAAGGGCCAGGATCTGCAGTTTCTTTTGTTCATTGCACCAGGCATTGATAGCTTCCGACAAACCCCTGAAAGCCACTGCTGCCGTATTGGGGATATAGCTAAAAACGGTATCCCTTAGGTTGTAATCTATGGCCTTCAGCACCGCAGGAGCGAGGTTCCGCCCCAGGGCTTTTCTTTCACGGTAGATGACCTGATCGGTTCCCCGGCTGAAATAGATCCTTTCGAAGGAGCAGCTTCTGCGTTTTTCAGGAGTTTTCACCTCCTGATGCAGAACCAGGCCATCCTTTTTAACAATTAGGGCATGCCCCGGATCGATCTCCCTGACATTTGCGAAATCGGCGTTAAAAGCCGTCATAATGACCGGCCGTTCAGAGGTAACCACAAGAATTTCATCATCATGGTACCAGAAGGCAGGTCTTATTCCATTGGGATCGCGCATCACAAAGGCATCACCATGTCCCGCCATACCCGCAATAACATAGCCCCCGTCCCAGTGCTTGGAGGCATTTCCGAGAATGTCACCCATGTTCAGGTTGTTGGCAATCAGAGGTGATATCTCCTGTTTTGAGAAACCCTGCCCTTTAAAATGCTGAAACAACCGTTCATTCTCTTCGTCGAGGAAATGGCCGATTTTTTCAAGCACGGTGATGGTATCGGTGGTTTCGATAGGATGTTGACCCAGTTTCACCAGGTTGTGAAAGAGTTCATCCACATTGGTAAGATTGAAATTACCGGCCAGGATGAGGGTTCGGGTTTTCCAGTTGTTGTGCCGGATGAAGGGATGGACGCTTTCGATCTGATTTTTCCCGAAGGTACCGTACCTGAGATGCCCGAGAAAAAGATCTGCAGCAAAATCGGCATTGTCCCGCAGGAAACCGACGTCGCGGTACCGGCCGGGATCCGGGCTGCACAGCTGATCGTAGTGCTTGTAGATGTCGGTAAAGATATCCCGGATGGGGGTATTGCTGTTGGAGCGCTTGCGGTGGTAGTAGTTTTTCCCCGGGGGAAGATCGAGTTTGATGCTGGCAAGCCCTGCCCCATCCTGCCCGCGGTTGTGCTGCTTCTCCATCAGGAGGTACATCTTGTTTAACCCGTAAAGGCTTGTGCCGTACTTGCCAAGGTAATATTCCTGTGGCTTCAGGAGCCTGAGGAGCACGATACCGCATTCGTGCTGGATCTGATCACTCATAGTACCCTAATTAAGGGGCAAAGATAGTAAAATCCCTGATGAGATTGCGGCACTTCCGTTATTATCCGTTAAAGCGGATAGCTTCCACCGGATCGAGCCGGGAGGCTTTGTTTGCAGGGAGTATGCCTGCCAGCAGTCCGATGAGAATCGAAAGAAACAGGCCAAACGACCAGTTACCCACTGACATGCTCATGCCAAAAGTGGTGGTGGCACTCACCAGGGCACTTACGCCAAGGGTGATCAGCAACCCCAGAATACCACCAAACAGACTCAGAAACACCGATTCGAAGAGAAACTGAAACAGGATAAAATAGCGTTTTGCACCCATGCTTTTCTGGATGCCGATCTGGTTAATTCTTTCATGCACCGATACATACATGATATTGGCAATACCAAAAGCTCCCACGAGCAGCGCAAATCCCCCGATCAGCCATCCTGCGATGGTAACAACCCGAAAAATGGAATCAATTCCCTGGGAAAGGAGACTGGTCTGGTTGATAGCAAAATTGTCCTCAGCATAAGGTTTCAGGCGTCGTACTGCCCGCATCACCCCTATCAGTTCGTCTTTCATCTCTTCGAGGGAAACACCGGGTTTCCCCTTAACAAGGATTGAACCCTGTACATTGCCCGATTTCAGGTCAAGAAACCTGGCAAGGAAACGCACCGGTACAACCACCATATCATCCAGGCTTTCGCCGAAATCATCCTTCCCTTCCTTCGCAAACACACCTACCACCCTGAGTTTCCTGTGAAAGATCTTCACCTCCCTGCCTACGGGATCCACCTCCCCGAAAAGTTTTGAAGCCACCTCCGCTCCCAGCATCACTACATTTCGGCCTCCGTCAAACTCCTCTCCTGAAATAACCCGCCCGTCAGCTATTACAAAACTCCAAACTTTTTCAAAGTCTTCAGAGATCCCCATAACAGAGGTTCCCGAAACATTCTTACCCCCAAAACTCACCGACTTACTGAGGCTTGTCATGTAGGCTGCCGATTCTATGGTTTCGGCCCTTTTCTTAATTTCATCCACTTCACTGTAAACCGGTTCAGGGCGTTTCAGATATTCCCACCAGGGGTAATTGGGGTCATTGAAGGCCCATGGCCATTTCTGGATAAACAGAACATTCTGTTCCAGATCAGCAAGGGATTCCCGTATTTTCCGTTCAAGGCTTCCGGTGGCTGTAAATACAAACACCACCGAAAAGACCCCAATGGTAATACCCAGCAGCGACAGGGCAGTCCTGAGCCTGTTGGCCCTGATGGCATGCAGGGCAAAGATGAAACTTTCGCGCAGGAGTTTCAGAAATATCTTCATCGGAAGAAAACAGGCCGGTTAAAAGGGTTATTTTTGCAGATCAGCCGATGCCTCTTATCGGTTGTAAATGTACTAATTCCTTTTCAGATGAAAAAAATCAGAAATGCGCTGATTTCAGTGTACCATAAAGAAGGAATCCTTCCCCTGCTCAGGAAAATGGTGGATCTGGACATCCGGTTATTCAGCACCGGAGGCACCCACGATTTTATCCGTTCAACAGGGCTTCCGGTTACACCGGTGGAGGAACTCACCGGCTATCCTTCCATATTCGGAGGAAGGGTAAAAACCCTTCATCCTGCCATCATGGGTGGAATTCTGTTCCGCAGGGACCATCCTGTGGATGCGGAAGAGCGTTGTACCTACAAAATTGAGCCGATGGACCTGGTGGTGGTTGATCTGTATCCCTTTACGGAGACCGTTCAGCTCAACCGTTCGCACGAGGAGATCATCGAAAAGATCGATATCGGCGGTATCAGCCTGATCAGGGCAGCTGCAAAAAACTTCCACGATGTGGTGGTAATTCCCGACAGAAATGCCTATCCCTTGTTAAACAACATTCTGGATGATGGGGGCGCCAGTACTCCGGAAGTTCGTCAATCGCTGGCCATGCGGGCGTTCGACATCACATCGGATTATGATGCAGCGATTTACGGATATTTCAGCCGTAATGCAGAAATTCCATCACTGAAAATCAGTATTGAAGAAAAAACAGCGCTTCGGTATGGTGAAAACCCGCATCAGAAAGGGTATTTCTACGGAAAGCTGGATGCCATGACCGAACAGTTGCATGGCAGGGAGATTTCATACAATAATCTGCTGGACATTGATGCAGCCATCGGTTTGATGGATGAGTTCAGTGAACCCTCAGTGGCCATACTCAAGCACAACAATGCCTGTGGTCTGGCCAGTCGTCCAACATTGGCTGAAGCCTGGACAGCTGCGCTGGCAGCAGACCCCTTGTCGGCCTATGGAGGGGTGATCATCGCCAACCGAAAAGTTGACAAAGCCATGGCAGAGCTTGCCAACCAGATCTTTTTTGAAGTACTGATCGCCACCGAATACGATCAGGATGCACTGGAGATCCTGAAAGGGAAGAAGAACAGGATTATCCTGAAAAACCTGAGCTCAGGTGACTTTTCGATGCCGGTACGCAGTGTGCTCAACGGGTATCTGGTACAGGAGCGTGACAATGAAGCCTGTACCCCTGATGATTTGAAAACAGTGACCCTGAAAGCACCGGATGCCCGTCAGGTGGATGACCTGTTGTTTGCCAACAAAATTGTTAAACACACCAAATCCAACGCCATCGTACTGGCATATAACAAACAGCTCACCGGTATCGGAACCGGGCAGACCTCGAGGGTAGATGCCATGAAGCAGGCGATCGAAAAAGCCAGAACCTTTGGCATGCCCCTGGAAGGTGGGGTAGCAGCTTCAGACGCCTTTTTCCCTTTTTCTGACAGCATTGAATTTGCATGGCAAGCCGGAATCAGGGCAGTGATCCAGCCAGGGGGTTCCGTCCGGGATCAGGAATCGGTCGATTTTTGTAATTCCCATGATATCGCAATGGTTTTTACGGGGGTACGTCATTTTAAACACTAATTCCGTTACCTTTGCACCACTTTTACGTATAAGGGGACTGATTAACTTTTTTTACCCATGGGATTACTCTCTTTTTTTACCAAGGAAATCGCAATTGACCTTGGCACTGCCAATACCATTATTATCCATAACGATAAAGTTGTGGTGGATGAACCTTCCATTGTTGCAGTAGACCGGATTACTGATAAAATCATTGCTGTTGGAAAGAAGGCCATGATGATGCATGGCAAAACCCACGACAACATCAAGACTATCAAACCTTTGAGGGATGGGGTCATTGCCGACTTCAAGGCTGCGGAGTTCATGATCCGTGAGATGATCAAGATGACGGAAAACAAACGTTACCTGTTCCCCCCTTCTCTTAAGATGGTAGTATGTATCCCATCTGGCATCACCGAGGTGGAAGAGCGGGCCGTAAGGGACTCAGCCCAGCAAGCCGGTGCAAAGGAGGTTAAACTGATCCATGAACCTATGGCAGCCGCCATAGGCATCGGGCTGGATGTGCTTGAACCCATCGGTAATATGATTATTGACATTGGGGGAGGAACCAGTGAAATTGCCGTAATCGCTTTGGGTGGTATTGTCAACAACAAATCGATCCGGATTGCCGGCGATGACTTCAACCTTGATATCATGGAATACATCCGCAAGCAGCATAACATCAACATCGGAGAACGGACCGCTGAAAGGATCAAGATTGAAGTGGGAGCTGCCATGACCGAAATCGACAATCCCCCGCCTGATCTTGCCATTCAGGGACGCGACATGCTCACGGGCATTCCGAAGGAAATTACGGTTTCGTACCATGAAATTGCACATGCCCTGGATAAATCGCTGTTAAAGGTTGAAGCGGCAGTGCTCTCAACCCTCGAAATGACCCCGCCGGAACTTGCGGCCGATATTTACCGGACCGGTATTTACCTCGCAGGTGGTGGCTCCCTCCTCAGGTCCCTCGATAAACGTATTCATCTGAAAACCAAATTGCCGGTACATGTTGCAGAAGATCCGCTCAGGGCTGTTGCAAGAGGCACTGCCATTGCCCTGAAGAACTTCGACAACTTCAGCTTCCTGATCCAGTAGGCAAGTACCGGTAACCCCTCTGCGTCATGTACCGCCTGCTTACCTTTCTGCAGAAATATTATCCCCTGCTGATCTTTCTGCTGCTGGAGGTTTTTGCCCTGAACCTTATCGTAAGAAACAACCATTACCATAAGGCTGTGTTTAACAACGGTGTATCCAATTTTACCGGCAATACCTTCGAAACCTGGCAAGACATAACAGGGTATTTTGGCCTGAGAAAACAGAACCGCAAACTGGCCGAAGAGAACGCCCGGCTGCGCAACCACCAGATCTCCTCCTTCAGGGCTTCCGACCGAAAAATCTTTGTCTGGAACGATACGGTTTATCAGCAGCAGTTTCAGTATATCAGCGCACAGATCGTAAATGCCACCGTAAACCGGAAAAAGAATTTCTTTCTGATCAACAAAGGGAAAAACCAGGGGATTGAAAAAAATATGGGGGTTATTAGTCCTGATGGGGTGGTTGGCGTGATAAAAAGCGTTTCCTCAAACTTTTCACTGGTTCTTCCGATTATCAATATCGAAGCAAATGTTGCTGCACGTATTGAAAAAAACGATCAGGGGGGGCTTGTTTCATGGGATGGCAGACACTTCAGTGCCGGTGTGATGAAAGGGATTCCGGGGCATGTGAAGCTGGAAAAAGGTGATACCATTATTACAAGCGGGCAATCGCTTTTCTTCCCTGAGGGCCTTCCGGTAGGATATGTTTCAGGATTCAAAAAAAACCGCAGCGACAATTTCTATACGGTAGGTGTAAGGTTTGCCGTCGATTTCAATAGCCTCACCCATGTGTATATCATAAGCAATCTGTTGGCAGAGGAACAGATCAACCTGCTCAAAGCGATAGAAGATGAACAATAACCTTTTACAGCTTGTCAGGTTTCTGATTCTGGTTGCCACCCAGATACTGGTATTGAACAAGGTTCAGTTCGCCGGGTACATCAACCCATATATCTATATCCTGTTTATATTGTTGCTGCCTTTGCGCACTCCACCCCTGGTGATGATCATTCTGGGTTTCCTGTTGGGTTTTGCCATCGATATGTTCTCGGGAATGATGGGTATTCATACCTTCTCCACCCTTTTTGTGGCCTATTTCCGCAACCGGATTATCAAACTTGTGCTGGGTATCGGCCCTGATGATTTTATCTCCGACATGGGAATCCGTGATCTGGGAATTACACGTTTCCTGTATTATGCAGGATTCATAACCCTGATACACCACATTTTGTTGTTTTACCTTGAGGTATTCTCCTTCAGGCAAAGTGGCGATACCTTATTGCGGATTTTACTGAACACGATGGTTTCTCTGGTATTTATCTTTATTGCCATGATTCTTTTCGAGCGCAAACGGTATGAAACGTAGAACGGAAGAGCGCAGAATTGAGATCATGGCTCCGGTGGGCAGTCTGGAATCACTTACTGCTGCCTGGCAGGGTGGGGCAGATTCAGTGTATTTCGGGGTTGGCAACCTTAATATGCGGGCCGGTTCAGCCAGAAATTTCACCCTGGATGATCTCTCGTACATTGCAGCCTTTGCCACAGAGCATGGTATGCGTTCATATCTCACCCTGAATACTGTGGTGTACGACCATGAGCTCGGTGAAATGCGCCAGACCATAGATGCTGCGCGAGAAGCCGGCATTTCTGCCATCATTGCTTCCGATATGGCGGTAATCCGTTACGGGCATGAAGCCGGCATGGAGATCCACATGTCTACCCAGGCAAATATCTCCAATATTGAGGCGGTGAAGTTCTGGTCGCAATGGGCCGATGTGGTGGTAACAGCCAGGGAACTCTCTCTCTCCCAGGTAAAGGAGATTACTGACCAGATCGTACATGGGCAGATCAAAGGGCCTTCCGGAAGGTTGCTGCAGGCAGAAGTGTTTGCCCACGGAGCACTCTGCATGGCCATCTCGGGCAAATGCAGCCTTAGCCAGGACAATGAGAACAGCTCGGCCAACCGGGGCAAATGCCTGCAGTTATGCCGCCGCCCCTACAAGGTAACCGACCTCGACGATGAACACTCCTTCGTGATAGACCAGGGGTATATCATGTCGCCAAAAGACCTGTGCACCATTGGCTTTCTGGATCAGATTCTGGAGGCAGGTGTATCGGTGCTGAAAATCGAAGGCAGGGGAAGACCAGCCGATTATGTAAAGACAGTAACTGCCTGCTATCGCGAAGCTGCTGATTACTGGCTGGCCGGTCAATGGCACGAAGCACCCGTTGAAGAGTGGATGCAAAGGCTGAACACGGTGTACAACCGTGGATTCTGGGAAGGGTTTTATCTGGGACGCAAAACTGCCGAGTGGACGCGCACTTATGGCAACCGTGCTACGGTAAAAAAAGTGTATGCCGGAAAAGTCACCAACTTCTTTGCCGTGCCCGGGGTGGCAGAGATCAAAATCGAAGCAGCAGAGCTGTCGACCGGAGAGCAGATTTCCATTATCGGGCCAACCACCGGAGTGTACGAGGCAGTGGCAGGTGAGATCAGGGTAGATGAAAAACCGGTGGAGATCGCCCGAAAGGGGGAATTCTGTTCCCTGAAAACCAGTGTACAGGTGCGTCGTGGCGACAAGCTTTACAAGATCCTACCTGCTGAAGGGATCACAGACGGACAGCAGGGGTAAGTGAAATCAGCACACGGCTACAGATCCGGATTCAGTGCGGAAACATCCCGGATAATGTACACGTCGTAGTCGCCCAGATACCCGAAACCGTACTTTCGGTAGAGGTTTATGGCTGCCGCATTGTTGCGGTGCACCTCAAGTTTGATCTGCATATTCCGCTCCCTGGCGATGTGCAGTGAGGCTTTTACCAGCGGGTGTGAAAGTCCGGTCCCTCTGAAATCGGGGTGAATCCCGAAATGATGGAGGTAGAGCCTCCGCCCGTCAGTGGTAATCCATGAGGTACCGGCCAGCCTGCTGCCCATCCACAGCAGCAGCAATCGCCCACCGAGGGCGAGTGTTTCACGGATGGTGTTCTCATTGTCGCCCCGTGCCCGGTTCGACAGGCCGGTGGCTTCCCACAACGCCATTACCTCCTGATAATCACTCTCCTGATAATCGCGAATGGTATAATTACCGATCTCCATAACCCATTGTCATTCTTTCCCCGAAACAGAAGCCTCAGCTTCAGTAGTTGCCTCAATAACAGATTCTTGCACGGATTCTGCTGAATTCTTCTCCTCCTTCCGGGTTTCTTTCTCAGGATGAAAAAACCTCTTCTGAAAGAGCAGCAATATGGCTACCCCAACCGTTATTGAAGAGTCAGCAATGTTAAATACAGGCCTGAAGAACTGGAAATGGTCGCCGCGGAGGCCTGCCGGAATAATGCCCCAGTCGGGCCAGTATCCATCTATCAGCGGGAAATAAAGCATATCCACCACCTTCCCGTGCAGAAAACCCGCATATCCGTTGCCCGGGCTGAAGATGGCAGGTGCCATCAGAGTGCTTTCGGTAAAGATCAGGCCATAAAACATACTGTCGATGATGTTGCCGGCGGCACCTGCAAAAATGAGCGAAAACGCATAGATCATTCCGGGGCGCACCCCCTTTTTTACCAGGGTGAAGAGGTAATAGAAAATTCCCGCAGCGGCAAGAATCCTGAAAATACTCAGCATCAGCTTCCCATACGCTCCGAAAAATTTCCAGCCGAATGCCATACCTTCATTCTCAATAAAGAAGATATACGACCAGCTTCCCAGAATAGGGTGGGATTCACCCAATGTATAATGGGTTTTGATATATACCTTGAGTATCTGATCGAAGAGCAGGATCAGAAAAACGATAATCAGAGGCTTTTTCAAAGGTGTCAGATTTGGATTACCGTTTACCGGACTGTTTTAATTTGGCCTCGATGCTGAGGGTGGCATGGGGAACACTGCGTAAACGCTCCTTGGAGATCAATTTTCCGGTTTCACGGCATATTCCGTAGGTTTTATTCTCGATACGGATCAGGGCGTTTTCGAGGGAGGTGATAAACTTCTGCTGCCGGGCTGCGAGCTGGCTGTTTTCCTCTTTCGACAGCACCAGATACCCCTCTTCGAGCACCTTAAAGGTAGGTGAAGTATCGTTGGTGTCATTCTCGTTGTTGTTGGTATATGCCTCCGTTAAGAGTTTCAGATCGCGGCGGGCCTCCTCGAGTTTATTCAGAATGATTTCCCTGAACTCCTCCAGCTCGGCATCCGAATACCTGTTCTTTGCCGGTTGTTCTTCTTTTTTACTCATGGTATCAGTTTTTATGGAATTTCTTTCACAGCATCAGACCCTGGCCACAGTCATCGCTACCTTAACAGCTTCATCAGGCTCAAAGAAATATACTTCCGGCAGGGTTCCCTGATCGGAAGTAACGATTCTGTCGGCAAGGGTCTCTGAACAAATATAGTCATATTTAAACGCAATTGCTGCGTCGGTGGTATGATTTTTTTCAACATTAATCACAATCCGGTCCGTTACATCAAAACCCATCTCTTTTCTGAGGGTTTGTACGCGGTTCACAAAGTCCCTGGCGATCCCTTCCATTGCCAGTTCTCCGGTAATATTGAAGTCGAGGGCTACAGTGAGTGTACCTTCTGTGGCCACCATCCAGCCGGGGATATCTCTGGTGATAATTTCCAGATCGCCTTCTCCGAGCTGCACTTCATTTCCGGCAACTGACAGAGAAAGGAAACCGTTCTGTTCATAGGCGGAAATCTCCTGCCGGTTCAGTTCCAGTACGCGGGCAGAAAGCTCTTTCATCAGTTTCCCGTAACGGGGCCCAAGGGCCTTGAAATTGGCTTTGGCGGTTTTCACCAGCATCGGGTCATCATCGCCGGTAAACTGAATCTCCTTGATATTCACCTCATTTTTTACCAGGTCAGCCACCAGAAGCAACTCCTTCAGGTCTTCTGTGGCAGGTACCGGGATCATGATACGCTGCAGGGGTTGCCGTACCCGGACATTACTGCGCTTGCGGAGCGAAAGTACCATGGAGGATATTTTCTGGGCCCACTCCATCCTGGCTTCAAGCTTTTTATCGATGGTATGATCATGTGCCACCGGAAAAGAGGCCATATGGACCGAGATGCAAGCTTCCTTCCCTGTCCTGTTGTTCAGGTCACGGTACAGCTGCTCTGAGTAGAAAGGGGCAATGGGGGCAGCAAGTTTTGCAACGGTGATCAGCGCCTGATAGAGGGTCTGGTAAGCTGAAAGCTTATCGGTTCCCATTTCACCTTTCCAGAACCTTCTGCGCGAAAGGCGCACGTACCAGTTGCTGAGGTGTTCATCCACGAAGTACTGGATTGCCCTGCCGGCTCTGGTAGGCTCATATTGTCCATAAGCTTCGTCCACGTTTAAAATCAGTGAGTTAAGCTCCGATAAAATCCATCGGTCGATTTCGGGCCGCTGATCGTAGGGTACCTCAGGGGCATGGTAGTCAAACCCGTCGATATTGGCATACAATGCGAAGAAGGCATACGTATTGAACAGGGTTCCGAAGAATTTGCGCTGCACCTCTGCCACACCATCGAGATCGAACTTCAGGTTGTCCCATGGCTGGGCATTGGTAATCAGGTACCAGCGGGTAGCATCAGGACCGAACCTGTCGATGGTTTCAAAAGGATCAATGGCATTTCCAAGCCGCTTCGACATTTTGTTACCGTTGCGGTCGAGTACAAGGCCATTGGAAAGTACATTGCGGTATGCTACTGAATCGAAAGCCAGCGTGGCAATCGCATGCAGGGTGAAGAACCATCCACGGGTCTGGTCAACCCCTTCTGCTATGAAATCGGCCGGATAATTATCCGCAAAGAAGGCCTTGTTCTCAAAAGGATAGTGGTACTGGGCATAGGGCATTGCTCCGGAATCGAACCATACATCGATCAGATCGGGTTCGCGGAACATCTTTTTCCCGGATGGGGAAACAAGAACGATTTCATCGACAAAGGGGCGGTGAAAGTCGAAGGTCTGATAGTTTTGGTCGCTCATCTCCCCGGCAATGAATTTTTCCAGCGGGTTGTGGGTCATTACACCAGCCCTTACAGCAGCTTCAATGGCCTGCTTCAATTCTTCTGCAGATCCGATGCAGCGGATTTCAGAACGATCTTCTGTAACCCATACCGGCAATGGGATTCCCCAGAATCTGGAACGGGAAAGGTTCCAGTCGACCAGGTTTTTGAGCCATTCGCCAAACCTCCCCTCACCCGTCCATGCCGGTTTCCAGTTGATCTGGCCATTCAGTTCAATCATCCGTTCCTTCAGGGCTGTAGTTTTGATAAACCAGCTGTCGAGCGGGTAATAGAGGATGGGCTTATCGGTGCGCCAGCAGTGGGGATAGTTGTGTACGTATTTCTCGATGCGGAAGGCCTGACCATTCTTTTTCAGCCATACAGCAAGATCCACATCCAGGGTATCGGTTCCGGGCGGGATGGTATCATCGAATTCGTTTTTGGTAAACCGCCCGGCAAAGGGGGCATATACCTCCCTGTTGACATTGGATTGCACAAACCCGGCATCAAGATCTTCGATGCGGAAGAATCTCCCGGTACGATCGACCATAGGTTGCTGATTTCCTTCCGAATCGGTCAGGAGCAGGGGAACGATGCCGCTTGCTTTTGCCACCCGGTCGTCATCGGCACCAAAGGTGGGGGCAATATGTACCACCCCGGTTCCATCCTCTGTAGTCACAAAATCCCCTTCGATCACCCTGAAGGCGTCGCCACGGGGCTTCACAAAGGGGATCAGCTGCTCATAACGTATCCCTTTCAGTTCAGATCCCCTGAACTCACCCACGAGCTCCCAGGGAACTATCTTGTCGCCGGGATTAAAAGCATCGAATGGCTGCCCTTTCGCCTCCGCCTGAAACCAGGCTCCCAGAAGGGTACTGGCAAGCACAACCGTAACGGGAGTTCCGGAATAGGGGTTCAGGGTCTTAACGACACTGTATTTCAGCGTCGCTCCCACCGCAAGGGCCGTATTGGAGGGCAATGTCCATGGGGTTGTAGTCCATGCCAGGATGAAAACCTCGGTATCGGTCAGCGCAAAAAGTCTTTCAGATGCCTCATTCCTGATCACCCTGAACTGGGCTACCACCGTGGTGTCCTTAACGTCGCGGTAGCACCCGGGCTGATTGAGCTCATGGGTGCTGAGACCGGTTCCTGCTGCCGGGGAATAGGGCTGGATGGTGTATCCTTTGTACAGTAATCCCTTGTCGAACAGAAGCTTCAGAAGGTGCCAGACCGTTTCAATGTACTTGTTGTCGAAAGTAATGTAGGGGTTGTCAAGATCGACCCAGTACCCCATCTTTCGGGTAAGCTCATCCCATTCTTCCTTGTATTTCATCACCTCCCTGCGGCATGCCTGGTTGTACTCAGCCACAGATATCTTCCTTCCGATGTCCTCTTTCCGGATTCCCAGGGTTTTTTCCACACTGATCTCCACAGGGAGGCCGTGAGTATCCCATCCCCCCTTCCTCTCCACATGAAAACCCTTCATGGTTTTGTAACGGCAGAACAGATCCTTGATGGCCCTTGCCATCACATGGTGAATTCCGGGAATACCATTGGCACTGGGAGGCCCCTCGTAAAATACAAAAGGTTTCCGTCCGGTGGTCATCTCAAGGGTCTTCCGGAAAAAATCCCCTTCTTCCCAAAACTTTCTGATCTGCTCCCCCGTGGCTGTAAAATCAGGCTTTTTATATTCCGGATACCGTTTTCCCATACTAAGGTATATTGAAAATAAGGTTAATAATGGATTGTCCCAACACAAATGAATTTTGTAAGATATTGATAATGTTGATTATCCAAAACTCTTTACAAAAAATTGGTTGCAAAAGTAAAGAAAAAAGGGATGCCCGCAGAATCAGTGATCAGGGAATTATATATCTTTGCCTTGAAACTGTAACATCTATAACCCTATCCCATGGCAAAGACACCCGAAATCATCACCCCGGATGACCTCAATAAAATCATTAACGGCACTGTATTTAAAGGGGATATCACCAGCAACGGTGATTTCCGTATCGACGGAACCCTAAAGGGGGGTATCCAGAGTAAGGGGAAGATCGTAATTGGCCCCACCGGCTCCATTGAAGGGGAAATCAGGTGCAAAAATGCTGAGATATACGGAAAAGTGAACGCCAAGGTGTTTGTGGAAGAATTGCTCTCGCTGCGCACTTCGGCAGAGCTCAACGGCGACATTGTGTATAACAAGATAGCCATCGAGGCAGGGGCTAAACTTGTGGGATCCCTTACCATCAAAGACCAGCAGCAGGGGTATGCTGCACGACCGGTTGAACCAAAAACAGAAGAACCCAAACCAGAAGCACGGTAAATCACCGCTCCGGGGATATGCCCGTTGGTCGGGGATTGCCTTTCAAATGGCCATGGTAGTGGCTGTTGGGTATTTTGCCGGATGGAAAGTGGATCAATGGCTCAAAACGACTGACTCGCGGGGTACCCTCACCGGTATCATTATTGGGGTAATAACAGCTATGGTACTGGTAATCAGAATGATACTTCAAACAAAAAATCAGGAATGAAATCTCCCGACAGATATCCGGTCTTTCTCTCACTGCTTACAGGCGTTGTGATGGCGATGCTTTATATCATTCACCACCGGTACTTCACCTTTACACCTGCCTATACATGGTGGCTGCTTCCTCTGGCATTTTATGTTATTTCACTTGCCGGTCATACCCTGCTGGCCAGGGCCATGAGGGGAAAGCCCGACCAGTTTATGGTATATTTTCTTCTGGCTACCACAGTAAAAATGCTGTTGTATCTCGGGCTGTTGCTGATCTGGTTTTTCCTTGCCGGAAAAACCATTCCGGGCCCTTTCATCGGGGCATTTGCCCTGCTCTACCTTTCAGTAACCGTTCTTGATCTGGGAAATCTCCTTAAAAAGAGAAACAGGGATCTTTGATTTTGTACCTGCCCTGAACCTTTTGCGGTTAAGATTTGTTTAGACCAAAGTTGTAGGGGAGTTTTCCCCTTTTTTTTATACTTTTGACGGCCAATTCAAGGATATGACTGTGAGATCAACATATTTGAAAACCATTGGGATTCTGCTGATAGTCCTTGCCTCTTCCGCAAGGCTTTCGGCTTCGTTGCCTACGGCCGACACCCTTGGGGAGGAAGAGGACTTCAACAACAATGTGAGTGAATTCATCCTGCATCATGTAGGCGACGATTACCAGTGGCATATCATGGGGAGCCTGCATCTGTACCTTCCGGTGATGGTGGTGAGCAACGGCCGGTTCGATGTTTTCAGTTCCAAACACCTCTTTCACGGAACTTCGTATAACGGGTACCTGCTGGATCATGGAAAGCTGACCCGTGCCGACGGAGCCTCATTTCTGAATTTCTCCATTACCAAAAATGTATTTTCCCTGTTCATCTCTGCAATTCTTATTTCACTGATATTCATATCTATAGCCCGATCTTACAAGAAGAGGGATGATATGGTGCCCCGTGGTTTCCAATCGCTGATGGAACCTTTGATACTGTTTGTACGCGATGACATTGTACGGCCCTCCATCGGCGAAAAGAAGTACGCCAGATACATGCCCTATCTGCTCACCCTGTTTTTCTTCATCCTGATCAACAATTTACTGGGGCTGATCCCTTTATTTCCGGGGGGTGCAAATCTCACCGGCAACATTGCCACCACGATGACCCTGGCGGTTATTACCCTGCTGGTAATCCTTTTCAGTGGTAACCAGCATTACTGGAAACATATCTTCTGGCCTCCCGGGGTTCCCATTCCGCTAAAACTACCGATTGCTGCGATTGAGTTTATCGGCATTTTCACCAAACCGTTTGCCCTGATGATCCGACTTTTCGCCAACATCACGGCGGGGCATATCATCATTCTCAGTATCCTGAGCCTCACTTTTATCTATCAGAGCTATGCCGTTGGAGTCGGCACATCGTTTTTCGCTTTGTTTATGAACATCCTTGAACTGCTGGTAGCGGTTCTGCAGGCATATATCTTTACCATGCTTTCCGCCATCTTTATCGGCCAGGCCGTTGAAGAGCCGGAGCATCATTAATTCACCCTAAATCAACTAGTTATGTTACTGAACATTTTGCTTGAAGCTGCATCCTGGGGTCCCCTGGCGGGAGGTCTCGGAGCCGGGCTGGTGGTACTGGCCGCAGCACTTGGTATCGGAAAAATCGGTGCCAGCGCTGCCGAAGGTATCGCCCGTCAGCCGGAAAGTGCCAACAACATTCGTACTACTGCAATTATCATTGCAGTGCTTATCGAAGGGGTTGCCCTTTTTGGTGCGGTAATCTGCTTTATGGCCCTGAGCAAATAAAGGGCAACGGCCGGGCAATGACGCGGTTGGCCGATTTGTCCGGTCTTTATTGGAATGTAAAGAAAAACTCGGGATATTATGGAATTACTGAATCCGAACGTTGGACTGATATTCTGGATGCTTCTGGTATTCGGGTTGCTGTTCCTGGTGTTGCGCAGATTTGCGTGGAAACCCATTCTCGGGGCTATCCATAAACGGGAAAAGCATATCGAAGAGGCTTTGCACCTGGCTGAGAAAACCCGTGCCGAAATGGAACAGCTCCATTACGACAACAAGGTACTGTACAACCAGGCAAGAGAGGAACGGGATGAGATCCTGAAAGAGGCACGGGCCATTAAAGAGTCCATTATTGAAGAGTCGAAAAAGAAAGCTGAAACTGAAGCCGACCGTATCCTCATGGCGGCACGTGAGAGTATTGATTTTGAGAAAATGGCCGCCATTACTGAACTGAAAAACCAGCTTGCGCAAATGGCCATCGACATTGCTGAAAAAGTACTTGAAAGAGAGCTCTCAACCCCTGACAAACACAAAGATGTGATTGAAAAGGAGATGGCAGATCTCCATTTCTGATAAACCCGACGACAGATGGCAGGAGTGAAAAAAATCGCAGCGAGTTATGCAGGTGCCTATTTCAGCCTGGCAGTTGACATGAAACTGACAGATGCCGTGGAGGCTGATATGCGGCTTATTGCTGCAGTGCTGGCAGAAAATCCCGAACTGGTGAAGGTGCTGGCCAGCCCTGTGATTGGTACTGCAAAAAAACAGGGTATTTTGTTGGCCCTGTTTCAGGGCAAGGTGCATGAACTTACCATCCGATTTCTTCATTTGATGGTGAAAGCACTCAGAATCAGATTGCTGAATGAGATCGCACAACACACCCTGCAGCTTTGCAAGGAATTCAAAGGCATCAGAACCGTCAGTCTGAAAACAGCCATACCTCTTTCGGACAAGCTCAGGGATGCCTTTGAAATCAAACTGAAGGGGTTGCTTCAGTCTGAGATTGACCTGGTAGAGATTACAGACCCTTCGCTGATCGGAGGATTTGTGGTACAGGTAGATGACGACCGGTATGATGCTTCCTTTAAATCAAAACTAAATAAACTGGATCGTCAGTTCGAGATCAATATTTACAAGAAAGGGTTTTAGGAGGTTGAGGAGGTTGAGGAGGTTGAGGAGGTTGAGAAAAATGTTGGAGGATAGAGGGAGTAGAATTTATTTTGAAAACAGAATACTGAACAGGATATGACACAGATTAAACCGGCTGAAGTTTCAGCCATCTTGCGGCAGCAGCTTTCGGGCTTTACGGTCGCTTCGGAACTTGAAGAAACGGGAACGATTCTTCAGGTGGGCGACGGTATTGCACGGGTGTACGGGTTATCCTCCGTACAGTCGGGTGAGCTGGTGGAATTTGAAAAAACAGGAGTAAAGGGGATTGCCCTGAACCTGGAAGAAGATAATGTAGGGGTGGTATTTCTTGGCGAGTCGGCCAATCTGCTTGAAGGAGATATTGTTAAGCGAACCGGGCGCATTGCCAGTGTGCAGGTGGGCGAAGGGATGCTGGGAAGGGTCATTAACACCGTAGGTGAACCTATCGACGGCAAAGGAGAGATCAAAGGGGAGTTGTATGAAATGCCCCTTGAGCGGAAGGCTCCGGGAGTGATTTACCGCCAGCCGGTAAATGAACCTTTGCAAACAGGGATCAAGGCCATTGATGCCATGATCCCCATCGGAAGGGGGCAGCGGGAGCTGATTATCGGCGATCGCCAGACCGGAAAGTCAACGATTGCCCTGGACACCATCCTCAATCAGAAGGAATTTTACGATAAGGGAGAACCGGTATATTGCATCTATGTAGCCGTAGGACAAAAGGGCAGCACGGTTGCCAATCTTGTACGGATCCTCGAAGAAAAGGGAGCTCTTCCGTACACCATTGTAGTTTCTGCTACTGCTTCCGACCCGGCAGCCATGCAGTTTTATGCCCCGTACACAGGAGCTTCTATCGGTGAGTATTTCCGTGATACCGGACGACCGGCGCTTGTGATTTATGATGATCTGTCGAAACAGGCCGTAGCTTACCGGGAGGTTTCGTTGCTCCTGCGCAGGCCCCCCGGACGGGAAGCCTATCCGGGCGATGTGTTCTACCTCCACTCACGGTTGCTTGAAAGGGCAGCAAAAATCATCAACAGTGATGTAATCGCTGCCAAAATGAATGACCTGCCCGATTCCATCCGGCATAATGTGAAGGGAGGCGGCTCACTTACCGCATTGCCCATTATCGAAACCCAGGCCGGTGACGTTTCGGCTTACATCCCCACCAATGTGATTTCCATTACCGACGGGCAGATTTTCCTCGAATCAAACCTCTTCAACTCAGGAATCCGCCCCGCCATCAATGTGGGGATTTCGGTATCACGCGTTGGAGGGAATGCCCAGATCAAAGCCATGAAAAAGGTGGCCGGGACCCTGAAACTCGACCAGGCACAATACCGTGAACTGGAGGCCTTCGCCAAGTTTGGCTTAGACCTCGATCCGGCTACCCTGGCAGTACTGGGTAAAGGAGCCAGAAACGTGGAAATCCTGAAGCAAAATCAGTATTCCCCTGTTCCGGTTGAAAAGCAGATTGCGATCATTTATTGCGGAACCAAAGGACTGCTGAAAAATGTACCCGTTAAAAAGGTGAAAGATTTTGAAGATTCATTCCTCCATACCCTGGAGTCGAAATACCCCGGAGTGCTCGAAAGCCTCAGAAAAGGGGTCATCGACGACCAGATCACCGGACAACTTGACGAAATTGCCTCCAGGATTACAAGGCAATACGAAGCTTAATCAGGAGAAAAATCATCCGCTATGCCAAGCCTTAAAGAGGTAAGAAACAGAATCGACTCAGTGCAGTCGACCCAGCAGATCACCAATGCCATGAAAATGGTGGCTGCCTCGAAACTGCGCAGGGCTCAGGATGCGATTCTCCGGCTGCGCCCCTATGCCGGCAAACTCAATGAGATCATTGCCAATATCAGTCAAACCCTGGAAACAGCCACCGACAACCCTTACGGAGTCAGGGAAGAACCCTCAAAAAGGGTACTCATCGTGGCCATCTCATCCAACAAAGGTCTTTGTGGTGCTTTCAACGCCAACGTAATCAAACAGGTGAGCCACCTGGCGCATGGTACCTTTAAAAATGAACTCAGCACCGGTAAGCTCGATATCATCTGCATCGGAAAAAAAGGCTGGGAGGCACTCCAGCGCAAAGATCTGCCCGTAATAGAGGAATACAACGACCTGTTTACAAAACTCACCTATGCCCGGGTTGAAAAGCTGTGCAACCAGATTCTGGATGATTATCTTGAGGGAACCTGGGGAAGAGTCATTATCGTGTACAATCAGTTTAAGAATGCTGCCGTACAACACGTTACAGCAGAAGACTTTCTGCCTGTGCAAGGAAGTTTACAGCAGGAAGGCAACCCCTTCGGAGTCGAATATCTGTACGAACCTGCCCGGGAAACCATCCTTCGAGATCTGATCCCCACCTCACTCAGAATTCAGTTCTTCAAAACCATCCTCGACAGTTTTGCCAGCGAACACGGGGCCCGCATGACTGCCATGCACAAAGCCACTGATAATGCCGGTGAAATGCTGAAGGAACTCCGGTTAACATACAACAAAGCACGACAGGCCTCCATCACACGTGAAATCATCGAGATTGTAAGCGGCGCCGAAGCATTGAAAGGATAATCGGTCGGGTCAACGCATGCGAAGTACGGTCAACGCATGCGTTGACCCCTGCAAAATAAACAACCAAACAATTAAACCATACAAAATCATGTTAACAAAAAAAATGGAAGCTGCTCTGAATGAGCAAATCAATGCTGAGTTCGAATCAGCATATCTCTATTTGTCCATGGCTACCTGGTTCGAGGAAAAGAACCTGGAAGGGATGGCTAACTGGATGATGATTCAGTTTAAGGAAGAACAAACCCATGCACTGAAATTCTACGCTTATGTGGTGGAAAGAGGTGGCCGGGTGACCCTGAAAGCCATCAGGGGACCCCAGACCGAATGGAAAAGCGTGCTGGATGTGTTTGAAGAAACCCTGAAACACGAGCATCTGGTAACCAGCCTCATCAACAATCTTGTGGATCTTGCCATCAAGGAGAAGGACCATGCCACCAACAATATGCTGCAGTGGTTTGTAGCAGAACAGGTTGAAGAGGAGGCTAATGCCGAGCGCATCATCAGTATGATGAAGCTGATCGGCGACAACGTACAGGGACTTTTTATGCTCGACCGTGAGCTGGCAAGCCGGGTTTTTGTGGATGCCACACAGGCAGCCAACTAACAGGCTCCTGCCGGAAGAAAGAGAATTTACCGTGATGCTCATCCGGCTAAAAATCAGGGAGCAGGATCATGTAAAAGAGATTGCCTATTCCCTGTACGATGAATATGATGCAGCAACGGACCTCTCCTCAATGGCAAGAACCACAGGCTTTACCTGTACCGCTGCTGCAAGCCTGTTGCTCGAGAAAGGGATCAGCAGCAAAGGGATTCTGCCTCCCGAGCTTCTGGCCTCTGAACCGGATAGTTTTCAGTATATACGGGATTACCTCGCCGATCATCGGATCCAACTCGTTTGCAAAGAAACATATTGGGGATAATATGTGGTTTTATGCCGTATCGAAGCCAGTAAATTCTTACCTGTTACGAAACAGATTCGATTTGCCTGAGTACTTCGTTCACCTCCTCAATACTTACCACCGGCACCAGTAAACCGTGAAAACGGTCGTCGAGATTACGGCCTGCCAGTTCTTTAGCCCACCCTTCAAAACAGGTAATACACAACACTTTCTTCCCAGACTGCCATGCAAAGGCAATCTCCGATAACGTTCCGGCTCCCCCACCTGCAGCGATCAGGATTTCAGCAGTCTGCACAATGAGGAGGTTACGGGCTAGACCCATGCCCGTTGGGACAGCCACATCTATGTATGGATTGGCTGCATTCCGGTCGGTACCGGGAAGAAACCCCAGGGTCTGTCCGTGAAAGGTGTGTAATGATTGCTTTACCCCATTGCACACAGCCTCCATAAATCCCCCCAGTCCACCGCAAACAAACACCCGTCCGGGAGTGGCAAGCTGCCTTCCCAGCTCAACACCGAAGTTATACAGCGGTTCGGAGCATAACTCACGACCAGGCCCGATAATGCCTATTTTCAGTATGGAATCATCCATTTGATGGCCCGAATATAGGAAAAAGCCGGATCAGGAGTAAAAAAATTAACATACACCTGATGTAGGTTCTTATTACTGAGTATAAAAAACACCATTAACAGACTTCCTCCCCTCAGTATCCCCGGGCTTCAGCCCAGGGCAACTGATAAGGGTTGGTTTTTCAGAATTGGTTTTATCCAATTATTAATTGGATCCACGCAGGAGTTCTCAGAATACTGCTCTTCCGGTCAATTCACAAATTGGCTAATTGACTAATTGGCTAATCAGACTTTTCGGTATCTTTGCCCTTTCAATACCCTTGTTGCGATGAGTGTTCGTGTGCGATTTGCTCCCAGTCCTACCGGCCCGCTGCACATTGGCGGGGTCCGGACAGCCCTGTATAACTACCTGTTTGCTAAAAAGCTGGGCGGAACAATGATCCTCCGTATCGAAGACACCGACCGCAGCCGCTTTGTTCCGGGCGCCGAGGATTACATCATCGAATCGCTGCAATGGTGCGGCATTCAATTCGATGAGGGAGTGCATGTAGGTGGACCATTTACCCCCTACCGGCAGTCGGAGCGCGCTGCCATGTATCGCGAATTTGTAGATGACCTGCTGAATGCAGGCCGGGCTTACTATGCTTTCGACACCCCGGAAGAGCTGGAGCAGATGCGGCAGCGCCTCACAGCCAAAGGGGTAGCCAACCCGCAATATGACCACCATGTACGGATGGAGATGCAGAATTCCCTTGCCCTCAGCAGCGAAGAAGTGGAACGCAGGATAAGGCAAGGGGTTCCTTATGTGGTACGCTTTAAAATCCCGGAACTTGCTGAAGTGACGCTGTACGATCTGGTGCGCGGCGAGGTTACCGTACACGCCGCCACCCTCGACGACAAGGTACTGTTCAAATCCGACGGCATGCCCACCTACCACCTGGCGAATGTGGTAGATGATCATCTGATGCAGATTACCCATGTGATCCGCGGGGAAGAGTGGCTTCCCTCTGCACCGCTCCATTCCCTGCTCTACGAAGCCTTTGGATGGAAAGCTCCTGAATTTGCCCACCTCCCTCTCCTGCTCAAGCCCGATGGTAATGGCAAACTGAGCAAGCGCGACGGTGACCGTCTCGGATTTCCGGTATTCCCCCTCGAATGGAAAGACCCCGCTACCGGAGAAGTCTCCTCAGGCTATCGCGAATCGGGATATATCCCCGAAGCCTTTATCAACTTCCTGGCGTTGCTGGGCTGGAATCCCGGTACCGAACAGGAACTTTTTTCGATGGAGGAGCTGATCGAAGCCTTCTCCATCGAACGGATCAGCAAGAAAGGGGCGAAGTTCGATGTGGATAAGGCCAGATGGTTTAACCATCAGTATCTGAAGAATATGGATGATGATACCCTGACAGATGGCCTGATGGCGCTGATGGCAGAAAAGCAGCTTGTCCCCGATCGGGAATACGCGAAAACGGTAACCCGGCTGGTGCGCGAAAGGGCTGTTTTTATTAAGGATCTTTTTGAGCAGGGGGGTTACTTTTTTCAGGCGCCGCAACATTACGATGAAGCGGTGGCTGCCAAACAATGGAAACCCGAAAACAAACCGCATCTGGAATATATCGCCGGAATCCTCGAAAGCCATTCCACGGCCGATGGCCTCCGCTTAAAAGAGCTGGCAATGCAGTATGTGAAGGAAAACAATCTGCCCACCGGACAGATCATGAACTCCATCCGCCTGGCTCTGGTGGGCAAATCCATGGGCCCCGACCTGTTCGAAATCATCCCGTTGCTGGGGGTTCAGGAATCCGCTGCCCGTATCCGCAAAGCTCTTGCAATCCTTTAGTGAACCCTGATCCGGGATGTTTTCCGAGCCTGATTACTTGTGACTCACAATGAACTTTTGGGGAAATTCATTAATCTTCAGTATATACATTCCATTGCTCAAAGATGAGGTAGGGATCATACCATCCTTTCCAACCTGCCCTCTCCAGGCCAGAGTTCCCTGAGTGTTGTAAACAGAAGCCTCCATTGTGCCGGACAATCCCCCTACTTTCAAAAAAGCATCAGAAGGATTTGGAAAAATGCTGAGTATCTTCCTTGTGATCGCAGGCTCATCAACAACAATGGGAGCATCGTAATACCTTACGGTAGCTTTATTGGATGCAGCCCCATCCTGAAATAATACATACGGCATATTCTGAAACGAGGTGATGGAGCTTTTACTGCCCAATGCATTCGAAAAACCTCTGGGTCCGATATAGTTCCAGCTTCCGTTAAAATAACTCATGGCAGAAATTGAACTTGCATAATCTAAATCCACAAAAGACACCAGCAAAGCACCCGCATTATTGATGGCCATCGACAGGTAATTTACCTTACCATTAATAATATCAGACCCGATGTTTGTCCAGGCAGTCCCATCAAATTCATACGCATCCAGCAGACCGCCGCCACCTCCTGTTACAGAGCGGGCGAGTGTAACATAGAGCTTCTGGGAATTTTTATTTATCACCAGATTCTGGTAGTAATACACCGGGTCACCGGCAATACTTGCTCCACCTGCATTGGACCATGATGTGCCATTCCATTTGCTAACCACAGGCACTTTACCGTTTGCATAATTGTTCCACAATATATATACATCCCCATTCGCCTTGTTTACCACCACATCATTCATGGTTGCCACCTGGGTGCCTGAGTATGCGGCATTGCCAACCCTGGACCAGCTGGTACCATCGTAGGTATAGCAGTTACCGGAGTAACTGTATCCTGCATCCTGCAGGGCAATATAGGGCTTGTCGCTGGCATCCAGATCAAAACCAAGCTGAACCCCATTTGCAGGTGATCCACCTATCTGAACCCAGGATCCGGACACATACTTTTTTACAGTAACCGGCCCTGGAGGATCCAGATAAGCTACATAAGGTGTTAACCCATCTGATCCAATCAGGATACGCCCAACACCGCCAACGCCATTCAGATTTCCGTAATTCGTCCAGTTTCCACCGGGAGTCATCTGAAACACATTGCAGGTATTGCTTTTGTCTATAAAAGCGTACAAAACACCATTTTTATCTGCCACGATCCCCAGATTGGTCGTAATATCTGTAAATCCCTGTGCACCCACTAATTGCCAGCTACCCGTTAGTCCCGGATTGACGGTAATGGCAAACGACAGCGTATCTGTTCGCGAGCCATCGCTAACCACGAGGACAACCGGAAAAATCCCGGTAGCCGAGGGAGTGCCTGAAAGGGTTACTTTGGTATGAATCATCCCAAGGGCAGACTGCGACGACATCGTAAGCCAAGAAGGGAGGTTTATGGAAGTAATGGTAATATTGCTGTAATCGGGGTCGGTGGCATACACATCAAACAAGTACGGAGATCCTACATAACCAGTAGTAATGGGCTGGGAGATAAACAGGGGTTTGGCGTTGGAATTACCATCCAGGTATAAACTTTTTCCGGCATTGTCAACGGTGTTATCTGGCCTGAGGAGCAATCCTATCACCCGGATGTATTCCGCTCTCCAGTTGGCGGGAAGGGTGTAAGTAAACACATAGCTGGCCGTATCACCGGCCGGAACGGTGGCCGGAACACTACCCGCCTGCCCGTTGTACCCTCCGAGCAATGCCCTGCCAACATGGTTATAGGCAATTATACTGGCTGGTATGGATGAGGGCAGCATTGCAAATCCGCCCATGTATCCGCTTGCCCCGCCACTGTAATAGTTAGCTTGATTGTACTGGGGAGACGGACCTGTGATACCGTCTTCTGTGATGATGGCAGCCAGCCGGTAGTTCCCGCTTACCGCAGCCGAAAAGGTGGCCTTTACCCGCATAGTTAACATGCGTGTGCCGGGGTTGAACTGCGTAAACACTTCAACTCCGGCTGAGGGCACCTTATTGGCAGCCGTGGCTACGGTTGAAAACCAGGAAGAATAGTTGGCTCCCTGCCCGCCGCGATCGATGTTGGCCGAAGGTGCAGCACTAAGCCCGCAGGATATTGCATACAGGCTGTCTTCCATTTGATCCCCGGAATGGATGGCAACAGCAACCACATTGGGCGAAACCTTCACCAGCGAATCCAGATAATAGGTACCTGCCGGACAGTAGTGGCACCAGGTGCCGGTAAGTTCCTCTATCAGCACGTGTTTGGTTTGTGCGTTTGCCATCAACATGACAAATAGGAAAGGCAGAACGGTCAGGTACTTTTTCATGACATCGAAATTTAATGATTCGCTGCCAAAACTAGTATTATTCCCCATCAGTGAATCGAATTATCTTAGGTACACACCTTAGAATAACCCTAGCAGAAATTCGTAATATAATGAATATAAATGCTATAGCTATAAATCCTTAAGGAAAGTACTGAGGTTGGTTTTTGCATGGGAAAGCCCCAGTTTCTTCCTGATTCGGGCTCTGTCCACCTCAATGGAAGCAGGAGATTTGCAGAGCAAATCGGCTATCTCTTTGGTATTTAAACCCATCCGTAAAAATGAGCAGATCTTTATTTCGGCAGGGGTAAGATCCTGAGCCAGATGTTTCAGTTGAGCATAGAAATCATCATTGATTTTTGTAAACCGCATTTCGAATTCTTTCCACAACAATGAGCCCTTATCGCGCGATATTTCATGCATCAGGTTATGGATCTCTGATCTGTTTTTGGGGGGGACAGAAGATTCAACATCTTTCAGCTTTTCTTTGAATAATTCGAGCGTTTTCGACTGTTTTACCTTACTCATAACTGCCAGGGTGAGCTCCTTGTTTTGCAATTCTATCTCCTTTTGCATCAGCTGAAGATCCCTCTGGTCTCTCTGCTCATTGTATTTCTTCCATTTATACAGGGTGTACAACAGAAATCCAACGATGAAAATCAGAAATACCATACCGGTTATGATCCAGTTTTTTTTCCTAGAAGCGAGGATAACTCTTTCATTCTCAAGCCTTAATTCCTCCCGTTGATTTTTGTATTTGTTCCTGATTTCAAGGATTGACAATCTGTTGTCATTTTTCACTTTCTGAAGGCTGTCTTTTAGAAGAATGTACAGCTGGTTGTATGCTCTTGATTTCGAGAAATTTCCTCTTTCAAAATGAATTTCGGAGATATTGCGGTAAACCTCTATAAGATTTGGCATTCCCCCCTGATCGTCAGTCGCTGCCATAACAGAATCATACGTGGCCATCGCTTCATCGTATTTTTTTTCGAAGAAATAGAGATGACCTATTGTCATCATAGCATCCAGCCTGAAAGCCTGAAAATTAAGTTCTTTGTAGATTTGTTCTGCCTGCCTCATTAACGTATGTGCAGTATCCATCAGCCCTTTTCTCCTGAAAATGCTGCTTTGCAAGCCATAGTTATTTGCAAGCCACAATTGGTTGCCATACTGCCTGTTCAGTGCGATGGCCTGGTCTAGCAGTACAAGACCTGAGTCTGGATTATTCCCCGAAATTAATATGGCCAGGTTATGGTAATCTCCGGCAAGCCTTGGGTTATTATGATTAAAGGTATGAATTCTGATGGCTTTATTCAACGTGCTCACTGCTGCCCGGGCATCTCCCAGATTGAAATAGAGTTTGCATAAAACCGTATAGCACGAAGCGGTTTTTTCATGCTCTCTGAGTGATTCAAATATTTCAATGGCCGTAAGAATTGCCTCCAGCGACTGTGTTTCATCGCCGATTTCCATGCTGATCAGTGCATCTACGTATAGGGTATAAGCGGTCAGATATTTATCATCGGTTAAAATTGATTTGGCTTTTTCCAGAAGCACTACAGCCTCTTTACTGTTGCCTTTCAATTGATGTGTAAGGGCCAGGGTAGCAGTAATATAGGTATTCAGGCGCACCTGATCTTTTTTCAGAGTATGATGGATCTTTGAAGCTAAAGAATAGGCAGAATCAATGTTGAATATCAGGTAGTTTTCAATATCCCTGAGTCTTTTGTCGTTTTTAATAACGTTCTGGAACTGCCCTTTCACATACAATGGAATGAGCAGTCCCATACAGATAGCCATTGATACCACAGCCAATCCCGGGGTTTTTTGACACAGGGTCTGTCCTGACTTATTACTGCTGAGGCTGTAAAAGATAGGTTTCAATGGGAAAAACCATTTAGTATGAGCCAATGAAGATCTGCCAGATGGAACAAAAATAGTATATCTTTTATTGGCCGCAACTCCGATTCCTAATCTGCAATTCTCCTTACTTTTGATCCATAAACAGAATGCAAATGCACTTCGTAAACGCCCATACCCACAGGATTCCCTGCAGAGATGAAATTGCCGTTGTGAATCTTGACAAGGACGCCCGGGAGGTGCCTGCAGAGGGTTACTGGAGTGTTGGAATCCACCCGTGGCATATCTGTGCTGACACCCTGGAGGAGGAACTCCAACGGTTGGAATTTTTCCTGACACTCCCCCAGGTGGTGGCAGTGGGCGAGTGTGGTTTGGACCGGCTGGCCAAGGCGCCGTGGCCTTTACAACTGGTTTCTTTCGAAAAGCAATTGGATCTGGCCCGGAAGTACCAAAAGCCGGTTATCATTCACAATGTGAGGTCTGCCGGTGAGTTGCTGCAGATCAGAAAAAGAATAGGGAACCTCTCTCCCTGGCTTCTGCATGGATTTCATGGCAGCCAGCGTGAAGCCGAGTTATTCCTGCAGCAGGGGTGTTACCTGGGGTTTGGTAAACACCTGTTCAACTCCAAATCGAAAGCGGCTGTTGTGTGCGCAATGGCTCCGATTGACCGAATCCTCCCCGAAACTGATGCCTCGGAAATCACAGTAACTTCTGTGATTGAAAAGATAGCAGCCATTAAAGAAATACCCGTCTCTGACATGCTAAAGCAACTGTTGGACAATTTCAGGAGGTTGTTTGTTGAGGATCATTTTAAATCCGTTTGAATCCGTACCATCCGTATGATCCGTGTGCCATCAGCATAAAAACAAGGATCCAATATTGCTATCTTTGCAGCTAACTGAAACTGCAATATGGCAACTGCTGAATACTGGCAACAACGCACCGAACTGCTGATTGGAAAAGATGGGGTTGAAAGGCTGTCGGGCTGCAGGGTGCTGGTGGTAGGACTGGGAGGTGTGGGTTCCTGGGCTGCCGAATTGCTGTGCCGTGCCGGTGTCGGCACCATGGCCATCGCCGATGGAGATACGGTGCATCCATCAAACCGCAACCGGCAGCTTCCTGCACTTGTGAGTACCACCCGGCAGAAGAAAGCTTTTATAATGAAGAATCGTCTGCTCGACATCAATCCTGATCTGAACCTTACCGTTTTTGATCAATACCTGAAAGATGACACCCTTACCGATGTGGTTTTAAGTCAACCCTTTGATTATGTGGTAGATGCCATCGATACCCTGGCGCCAAAAATTCATCTGATCCGGCAAACGCTGGAGGCAGGGATCCCCTTGGTGAGCTCACTGGGCAGCGGCGGGAAAACCGACCCCTCCCAGGTACGTACCGATGATATTGACAAATCCTACAACTGCCGTCTGGCCGCCATCCTTCGCAAGCGGCTGCACCGGCTTGGGATCCGAACCGGGTTCACCGTGGTGTATTCGGCCCAAAAAGCTGACAAATCATCTGTAATCGAGGTGACGGGTGAACCCAACAAGAAATCAACCGTGGGTACCATCAGTTACATGCCACCGTTATTCGGATGTTTGTGTGCTTCGGTGGTGATCAGGGATCTTTTGAAGCATTAGCAAGCTTTTTGCTATATTTGGAACCCTTTAACCCATAATACTGCACGCTATGCGGAAAATACTGATGATGCTGAGTGTATTGCTGTTATCTGTTCAGCTATTTGCCCAGACAGAAGGGGCACCAGGCTCCAGGGGTCCCGATGAAAACCTCTTCAGGGAAATTACCGATAAAAATTTTGCGCTGATCTATGTTTCAGGACCCTTTGCGCAAAAAGAGCATACCAATACGGTGATTACCATCCTCGGTGAGCTTTCAGGGCTTTCGCCTGCCACCTCCTTCAAATCATCATTTCTCTATCAGCAAAAATGCGAGGTAAACCGTGAATCGGGGCAGTTGGTACTGAAAGTTGCCCTGCAAAGCAAAGGTTTGGCCAACAGACTGAATCCGCGGGGGTTTGATATTTCACGCCTGCTGATACCCGACCGGATGAACTGCAGGATTCAGCTTTTGAGCCAGGAAGGTACCGTGCTTTTTGAGCAGGAGCAGAGCAATGTGGACCTTTCTGCACTTACCGGAGGCGGGGAGGTTAAAGTAGCTTCCCTTACCGTACCCGACACATGGCCCGGTGCCGGATTTTCGCTGAGGGTGGTTGAAGTCGTTGCGCCACAACCAAAACTGTTGTTTTTTCACAGTGTTGACAAAGCCAATGCGGTAAAGCTTTTCCGCGACAATGTGATGGGGTATGAGCAGGATGCCGCCACCCTGCAGTCGAACATAGCAATCATTAAAGCTTTCAGATATGAAGATCCGGATCGGCTGCAACCGATGATGAATGAGCTCGAGGGGTACAAAAAATTTACAGATGAAGTAATTGACAAGGATTACAGAACGAAACTCCCTTTGACGCAAAGCGATCCCAAACGGTTGCTCCCCGCACTTGAAGAATTTGCCACCCTCTATCAGGAGACCAAAAGAACCCTGCAGGATAAGCTGAAAAACCTTGATGAACTGTGCTATCAGAAAGGGATTGCGCTGGTAGGAAAAAATGACCTCAAAGGAGCCCTTGAATGGTTCAATAAATCATTGGGACACAACCCTTCCCATATCGGCAGCAATCTGCAGATCGCAAAAATCGACCTGTTACAGGGCCGGTTGGAGGCTGCAAAAACCCGCGCTGAAAAAATCCTTACGATGAACCCCGACAGGGCCACTTTGGTGGAAGTCAACAGTTTGCTTGAAGTCATCAAAGGGATGTATGCTGATCAGAAAAAAAAGGAGTATCGTGCCATCATCAGCCAGGCTGAGCGGGAATGGGACATGGGCAACCGTCCCGAAGGGCTCCGGAAGCTTGAAGAGGCATCATTGCTGCAAAGCAGCTTCAAAGACCTGATCCCCGACAACAAGGAGGCGTTGCAGGTGTTCAGCCGGTTTGCCGATGCGCTCACCTCTGATGCCGACAGAAACCTGAAACAGGGCAAGTACGATCAATCGCTGAAACAGTACAGGGATGCCATGCAGCTGGTAAACCAATATGCCGGCAGCCTCTCTTCTTCAGGATATTTTCAGGATAAAATCAATACGGTTCATACTTCATTCCTGGGCAGCCTCATACAGAAACTGCAGATTGCCCTGTCAAGGGGTGACTGGAATATGGCAGAAGGAATGATGGATGAAGTATTCGGCTATCTCAACAGCAATAAAGAGGTGGCAGAACCACCTTTGCTTCAGGGATTGATAGGCCAGTTGCAGATTGGGTTATACAGTGACGGGGAGCGGATGCTCGCCCGGAAGAACTATCCCCAGGCTTTCGAGCTTCTGAACCGTTGCCTGCAATTCTCTCAAAAAGCCGGAATACCTGCCCCGGTTGAGATTTACCGGCTGATGGAAGAAGCCCGTAACGGGGTTTTTGTCGATCTGCTGATGTCGGGACAACAGGCAATGGACAGCCGGGATATCAAAGGAGCAGAATATTACCTGAATGAAGCCATATTATTCCTTCAGAACAAGATGTCGCCGCAATCGGTATCGGCGCTGGATGCCTACAAATCGAATCTGATGGAGCTGTATCTGAAAGAGGGTGAGCGTTTCAGGGCTGCAGGCCAGTTTGATAATGCCATCGGGTTGTATCAGAAGGCGCAGGAGTCGCAATACAATTACGGGATGCGTCCCGATATCAGTCTGCCTGCCCTCATTACCCAGACACGTGAAGAGCAGGCGATATGGTGGCTGGAGGATGTGCAGACCTATGCAGATAAAAAGCAGTATGCACAGGCGGTGAAAACCATTGTGGAAGTTGATGCCTTTATGGATCAGTACGGGCTGGCCGGCAATTCCCAGGGTAAACTTACGACGGTGGTGGATCGTTGTTTCCGTGATATGTTGCAGGAGGCTGACCGTTTCAACCGGGCAAAAAGCTACACCGACGCGCTTGCCCTGCTGACTGACGGATGGTATTTATGCCGGAATTTTACGTTCCGCTGCGACGAGAACCTTCTGGTAGCGAGGGAACGGGAGAGCCGCACCGGGATCCACAAAGCCTTAGTGGCAGAAGCCTCCACCCTGTTCTCAAAAGGGGATCTGGCAGGTTCAAAGGCCAAGGCCCTTGAAGCTGTAAAATACCGTGAAACCTATCCTGAGTATGTCACATCAGGCAAAGACGATGAAGCCATGATGGGAAAGATCCGGCAGAAAGAGTATCAGGCGGCAGTCTCTTCAGGGAAATCTCTGCTGGATAAAAAAGAATACAGGCAGGCGTTGGGGTATTTTGATGAGGCCACCCTTCTGGAATCACAGGGAGGATTTCCTGTTGATCCAAAGCTGAAAGATTACAGGAAAACTTCCGCCCACAAAGTCATTCTTATGGAGGCTGATCAGTTGGAGGCGATGCTGAACCAGGGGACTCTGATGGGAACCAAAGACAAGATGCTGCAGATCATGACCATGCGTAACCAGTACAATCTGCTGGACAATAAAGAGATCGACACCCGGCTGAAGGGACTGCAAAACCGGATGGTGAGTGCGGCATGCCTGAAACAGCAGGAGCAGTACGAAGCGTCCATGGAAAAAGGGTATGCGCTGGCCCGCGCTAAGGATTTTGTCGCTGCAGGTGCTGAGATTCAGAAAGCTATTGAAGCTGCCAACCGTTTACCCGAATGTGGGCTTTCCGATTCATCGGCATCCCGTTACCTGGTACAGCTCACACCAGCCATCCGCTATCAGGAGAAACACCGTGAGGCATTAAAGCTGATAGAGCAGTATAAAAACCCCGAAGCTGTGAAAGCGTATCTGGAAGCCGAAGAGATTTTTAACCGCGGGAACGTGGGTATCTACGGAGTTGAACATGAGCCCTTATCTGTTTTTGCCCCTCAGCAAAACCTCAACTTCATGCTGGCAGCTGCATTTCATTACCGGGACCTGGGCAACAATACCGAAGCCATGAAGATGTTGAAAGATCTTGCTGCGAAAGGGTATCCGGCTTCTCAGACCCGTTTGCTGCAGGAACAGATCGGTTATGATTTTGGAAAGGCTGATGCACAGAAGAACCGCGGATCCAGCTGGAAAACTGCCGTGCTCACCCATACCAATGGCAACAAATATTGGAAATACTTTAAAAAAGCCTACAGCAAAGGCTGGAAAAATGCCTTGTAACTTTGCCAATAATTTAACGAACAATGCCATGAAAAAATTTGCAGTAGTCTTGTCAGGATGCGGTGTATATGACGGAACAGAGATCCACGAAGCGGTACTGACAATGCTGGCCATCGACCGGCTGGGGCACGAGTATGACCTGTTTGCCCCCGACATGCAGCACCATCATGTAAAGAACCACCTGACAGGGGAGGTGATGCAGGAGTGGCGCAATGTGCTGGTGGAGTCGGCGCGTATTGCGCGTAGCAATATCAAGGCGCTCGACAAGCTTCTGCCTGAATATTACGATGCCCTCGTATTTCCCGGAGGATTTGGGGCAGCCAAAAATCTTAGCACTTTCGCTTTCGACGGAGCTGCATGCGATGTACTTCCTGATGTGGAACGGGTCATCAGGCATTTTGCTGCGGTACGCAAACCTATAGGGGCGTTGTGCATTGCCCCTGCTATCGTGTCGGTTGTGCTTGAAGGGGCAACGGTTACCATTGGAACTGACCAGGGAACCATTGCCCAGATCGAAAAAGCAGGAAGCAAACACCGGGTATCCACCCATGGCGAGGTAGTATATGACCCAGCTTTTAACCTGTTTTCAACTCCATGCTATATGCTTGATGCCCGCATCAGCCAGATCGCTGAAGGGGCGGAAAACCTCATTCGTGAGATGGTGGAGAAGGGGATGTAAACCTTCTGATCCTCTATAAAACAAAACCATCCGACCAGTGTTAATTGAATGACGGGTACTTCCTGAGAGGGAAGAATCTACAGGGTTTATTACCTTTGTACCCGCTTATTCAGATATAAACCGAATAAAAACAGGACGCCATGGCATCCGATGAAACCAATAACATTCTGGACGAGGTAACCACTGGAGAATACAAGTATGGTTTTTTTACGGAAGTAGAAACGGAAACCATACCTCCCGGGTTAAGTGAAGAGACGATCAGGATCATCTCGGAAAAGAAGATGGAACCTGAATGGTTGCTGGAGTTCCGGCTTAAGGCTTACCGGAAATGGCTTACCATGCCGGAGCCGAAGTGGGCCCATCTTCAGATACCTCCCATTGATTTTCAGGAGATCATCTACTATGCAGCGCCGAAACCCAAAAAAGAGCTCACAAGCCTGGATGAGGTGGATCCGGAGCTTCTCGATACCTTTAACCGTCTCGGGATCTCCCTTGATGAGCAAAAGAGGCTTTCGGGGGTAGCGGTGGATGCGGTATTCGACAGTGTATCGGTAAAAACCACTTTTTCAGAGACGCTTGCCCGCGAAGGGATTATCTTCTGCTCGTTCAGTGAAGCGGTGCAGAACCACCCGGAACTGGTGAAACAATACCTGGGAACGGTGGTGCCCTATGCCGACAATTACTTCGCAGCCCTCAATTCAGCGGTTTTCTCCGACGGATCATTCTGTTATATCCCGAAAGGGGTTAAGTGCCCTGTGGAGCTATCCACCTATTTCCGCATCAACGCTGCCAATACGGGGCAATTTGAGCGGACCCTGATCGTAGCCGATGAAGGGGCGTATGTAAGCTATATGGAGGGATGCACCGCTCCGATGCGCGATGAAAACCAGCTGCATGCTGCCATTGTGGAGATCGTGGCGATGAAGGATGCCGAAGTCAAATATTCAACCGTACAGAACTGGTATCCGGGCGACAAGGAAGGGAAAGGGGGCATCTACAACTTCGTCACCAAGCGGGGTCTGTGCAAAGGAGAGCGTTCGAGGATTTCATGGACCCAGGTTGAAACCGGAAGCGCCATCACCTGGAAATATCCGAGTTGCATCCTGATGGGTGACCATTCGGTAGGTGAGTTCTACAGTGTTGCCGTTACCAACAACCATCAGCAGGCTGATACCGGTACAAAAATGATCCATCTGGGAAAAAATACCCGTAGCACCATCATCTCGAAAGGGATCAGTGCCGGAAAGAGCAACAACAGCTACCGGGGATTGGTGCGTGTAGCGAAAAATGCCGTCAATGCCCGTAATTTTTCACAGTGTGATTCCTTATTGCTTGGCAGTCAATGCGGCGCACATACCTTTCCATACATCCGTACCGAGAACAACACCTCCATCATCGAACACGAAGCAACCACCTCCAAAATTTCTGACGACCAGCTTTTTTACTGCAACCAGAGGGGTATCGACACCGAGAGTGCCATTGGATTGATTGTAAACGGGTATGCCCGTGAGGTACTCAACCATCTGCCCATGGAGTTCGCTGTGGAAGCCCAGAAATTGCTGGCCATCAGCCTGGAAGGGAGTGTGGGTTGATACTGCTTTGGATTCTGTATCAGAATAAACTATAAAACATTGTATATCAATATTCAATATCATGCTTAACATTCAGGATCTGCATGTTCAGATAAACGGCAAAGAGATTATCAAAGGGTTGCACTTCAGTGTAAACAAGGGTGAAGTGCATGCCATCATGGGCCCCAACGGTACCGGTAAAAGTACGCTGGCCAATGTAATTGCAGGGAAAGAGCAGTATGAGGTTACCGGTGGATCCATCACTTACAAGGGGTTGAACCTGCTCGATCTTGCACCTGAAGACCGTGCCCGTGAAGGGATATTCCTTGGATTCCAGTACCCGGTGGAGATACCCGGGGTCAGTATGACCAATTTTATGCGTACCGCCATCAATGAGCAGCGGAAATACAAAGGTTTGCCCCCGATGGCGGCCGGCGATTTTTTACGCTATATGAAAGAGAAGCAGCAGTTGGTGGAGTTGCAGGATAAACTGTCGAACCGTTCGGTAAATGAGGGGTTTTCGGGAGGAGAGAAGAAACGCAACGAAATTTTTCAGATGGCCATGCTGGAGCCTGAACTGGCCATTCTGGACGAAACCGATTCGGGTCTCGACATTGACGCCCTGAAGATTGTGGCGAACGGGGTAAACAAATTGCGCCGCCCCGATAATGCCACTGTGGTGATTACCCATTACCAGCGTTTGCTCGACTTCATCGTGCCCGATTTTGTACATGTGCTTTATGAAGGGCGAATCGTTAAGTCGGGAGGCAAGGAGCTGGCGCTGGAACTTGAGGAAAAGGGATACGAGTGGATCAAGGGGATATGATGCATAAAAACTACGGATGATGGACAACAAAATCATGGTGCCCGAACCTGAGCGGATGCAGGCTTTGTTCAGAGAAGCTGCAGGAAGTCTGACCCTGGGGAACAACGGGCATTTCAGTGCATTGCGAAATGAGGCGATGCAAACCTTCAGCAGGCTCGGATATCCAAACCGGCGTCAGGAGGCGTGGAAATACACCGATCTGGAGGCTGCTTTACAGGTCCCCTACCGCATCCAGCTGATCCCCTCGGAAGAACGTGCAGACGCTTCGAAGATTTTTCAGTGCGAAATCCACAACTTCGAGACCTATCTTTTCTCCCTTCTGAACGGTTCGTATGTATGGGAGCATTCACCCGTGTCGGTGTTGCCCGATGGTACTGTGGTAGGTTCGTTGCGGGCAGCGGCCCTGCAATATCCGGAATTGTTTGCCCATCACTACGGTAAGTATGCCGACATCAGAAATGGAGCTTTAGAAGCCCTCAATACCGCCTTTGCTATGGACGGGATTTTCATCTGGGTGCCTGATGGCGTTGAGGTGGAAAAGCCGATCCAGATGGTGAATATCGTTAATCTGAAGGAAAATGTCTTCATCCAGCCCCGCAACCTCATCATCATTGGTAAAAATGCAAAGCTGACCCTGGTGCATTGCGATGATTCGGTGCAGCACCAGAAAAATTTCACCAATGCAGTTACGGAATTTATCATCGGGGAAAACAGTGAGCTAGACTATTACAAGCTGCAGAACAAGGATGATGATGCTACCCTGATCAACAACAACTATTTTCATCTGTCGGATTACAGCCGCCTTACCAGCAATACCCTGACCTATAACGGGGGGCTCATCCGCAATGAAAGCAAGGTAAAGATCGATGGCAGCGGTGCTGAGGCCAACCTTTACGGGTTGTATCTGATGGATCGCAAACAGCACGTTGACAACCGTGTGTTTGTGGATCATGCCAAACCGCACAGTGTGAGCAATGAACTGTACAAGGGGATTATCGATGATGATGCCAGTGCAGCCTTTTACGGGCATATCCTGGTACAGCGGGATGCACAGCAAACCAATGCCTATCAGAATAACCGCAACATCACCCTTACTGACCGGGCCCGTGTGGAAACAAATCCTTTCCTGGAAATTTATGCCGACGATGTAAAATGCAGCCATGGTGCCACGGTGGGGCAACTTGACCAGGATGCATTGTTTTATCTGAAATCAAGGGGGATATGCGACCGCAATGCCCGAATGTTGCTGATGTACGCCTTTGCTGCCGAGATTGCGGGAAAAATCACCATACCTGCCCTCAGGGTCCGCACCGAAGAGATGATAGAAAAGCGGCTGAAAGGGGAACTCTCCATCTGCGACCAGTGTGTGCTGCACTGCAAGGATCAGCCTGAATTCAGAATTGACATGAGTCTGGTGTAACCAATTGCAAAGCACGATGAATTCGCAGATAAGAGCTCAGTTTCCGATATTGGAGCGCAGGGTGAACAACCGGCCGCTGGTGTATTTCGATAATGCCGCCACAACCCAGAAACCTGTAAGGGTAATTGAAGCCCTGGACCGGTATTACCGGCAGATGAACAGCAACATACACCGGGGGGTGCATTTTTTAAGCCAGGAGGCCACCTCGGCGTATGAGGGAGTAAGGCAGCAGGCTGCCCGTTTTATCAATGCTCCAGACCACCGGAGCATCATTTTTACCCGTGGTACTACCGAATCGGTGAATCTTGTGGCCCACTCGTTCGGGCAGGCCCGCCTGAAACCCGGAAGTGAGGTGATTGTGAGTGAGATGGAACACCATTCGAACATCGTCCCATGGCAGCTTGCCTGTGAAAGGTATGGTGCATCGCTGAAGGTGATCCCTGTTACTGATTCAGGAGAGCTCGACCTTGAAGTTTATAAGGAATTGCTGAATCCCAACACAGCCATTGTGGCGGTAACCCATGTGTCGAACGCCCTGGGAACCGTTAATCCGGTGAAAGAGATCATTTTTCTGGCGCACAGGCTCGGGGTGCCTGTGCTGATTGACGGAGCACAGGCAGTTGCCCACCTGCCTGTGGATGTGCAGGATCTGGGAGCTGATTTCTACTGTTTTTCTTCCCACAAAATGTACGGACCTATGGGCATTGGTGTGCTTTACGGGCGGGAACAACTCCTGGGATCTCTGCCCCCCTATCAGGGAGGCGGCGAGATGATTGACCGGGTTTCGTTTGAAAAGACTACCTACAATGAGCTCCCCTTCAGGTTTGAGGCGGGCACCCCGAATGTGGGTGACGCCATCGCTTTTAGTGAAGCCATGCACTTCATCGAGGAACTGGGGTTTGAAACCCTAAATAAACACGAAGAGGTGCTGCTGTCTTATGCTACGGACCGGCTACGGGAACTACCGGGCATCAGGTATATCGGGGAACCCCATGTGCGATCAGGTGTGATCTCCTTTATGATCAGGGGCTTGCATCCATATGATCTGGGTATGATTCTGGACAAATTTGGTGTGGCTGTACGTACCGGTAATCATTGTGCCCAGCCATTGATGGAGCGGTTTGGCATTCCCGGAACTGTAAGAGCCTCTTTTTCGGTATACAACACCACGGATGAAATTGATATAATGATTGAAGCGCTTGAAAAAGCGATTGAGATGCTGCAATAATTCACTGATCCTATGGCAACGCTGAAACAAAAAGCCGAAGAGATACAAGAAGAATTCGCCATGTTCGACGACTGGATGGACAAATACAACTATCTGATCGAACTGGGGAAAACAGTACCGGTAATTGATGAAAAATATCGTCAGAAACAATATCTGATTTCGGGCTGTCAGAGCCAGGTATGGCTGCACGCCGCACTGGAGAATGGGAAGATAATCTTCCGGGCCGACAGTGATGCCCTGATTACCAAGGGGATTGTTCACCTGCTGATCCGGGTATTGTCGGAGGAGTCGCCGGAAGCGATACTGGATGCCGATCTGGGCTTTCTGGATGAGATCGGGCTCAAGGAACATCTTTCCCCTACCCGGGCCAACGGACTGGCATCGATGGTGAAACAGATGAAGCTTTATGCGCTGGCTTTCAAGGCAAAACAATCACAATCCTAAAGCAATCGTTATGGATACCCTCGAAATGGAAAGCAAGATCATGCAGGTGCTCAGGCAGGTATATGACCCTGAAATCCCAGTGAATATCTATGATCTGGGTTTGGTGTATGAAATCAGGGTTGAGGAGGATGGAAGAGCATTCGTTACGATGACCCTCACCAGTCCCAACTGTCCGGTAGCGGAGAGTCTGCCGGTGGAGGTGAAGGAGTCGGTGCTGATGGTTCCCGGAATCACTTCCGCAGAAGTAACCGTTACTTTTAATCCTCCCTGGAACAAGGATATGATGACCGAAGAAGCAAAGCTTGATCTGGGTTTGCTGTAAAACATCGGGCCAACACTGCATTTGTGATGCCGAAACCGGGAGAATTCATCCCTGAAGAGGACAGCAGTCATATTCCCGGTCTGATACGGCAGGGGGAAGGGCAAACCCTTGAATTTAAGTTTGAAATTGCCGATGCCAAAAAGATCGCCCGCACCCTGGTGGCATTTGCAAACACCTCCGGAGGCACCCTGCTGATAGGGGTAAAGGACAACGGGGCAATCGCCGGCATGCGTAGCGACGAAGAGTATTTCATGCTGGATGCTGCTGCCACCATGTACTGCCGTCCGGAGGTTCCCTTCACCACCCGGCTGCACGATATCGAAGGAAGGTATGTGCTGGAGGCCAGGATTAACAGAAGTGCCGGCATTTTACACAAAGCGCCTGACCGCGAGGGAAATTACAAGGTATTCATCCGTGTGGGGGACGAAAATCTGCTTCCCGGTGGCATCTATCTGAAAATACACCATCTTAAAACTTCGGGGCAGCCGGCACAGATCCAGTATTCCGACAAGGAGCAGTTTCTGCTGCACTACCTCAATGACCATGGTTCCATTACCCTGAATCAGTTTCGCAAAAAAGCCGCCATCTCATGGCATCATGCCGAGCAGATACTGGTAAATTTTGTCCTGCTGGGCGTAATTTCCATGGACACTACCCCCCGGGGGCATACCTTTCAATTGATTGACCCTGAAAAATCAGCTGAGATCATCCGGAAAATACAACCCTTACCCTCCAACTGAAAGAGGGCTTATGGATTGCAGGGGATCCATTTAATGCCGATATCTTCAATGAGCAGGTTTTTGGTTTTGCTGTCGGGATTATGCAGGGCCATGCCCAAATGGCGTGTTCCGGCAGGGATCGGGTAGGTGGCAAGCAGGTATCCATCCTGTCCTTTCATCCCGGCCAGCCATAAACCCAACAAATCCCACCGGTCGCTCAGATCTTTTTCGTTTTCATCCCTGAAATAAGCCTGTAACCCTGTGCGGGGAACCACATCTCCGGCAAATCCCCTAACGGTCATCCGCACCTGCACACTACAGGTATTGACGGGGACAGGCACATACACAAGGGTTTGATATTTTTTCAGTTTTTTTATCAAAACCGGTTCTGCTGGTATAAAGCCTCCCGTGTCGGTTTTTGTTTTGTTATTTCCTGAAAGCATCTCCATGTAGGTTTCCCGGCTGATCTCCCCGAGACGGTAATGGTCTGAGGAGCAAACAGGGGTTGAGGCATCCAGCAATTTCCGGTAAATGGAATCGTAAGTCCATTCAGCAGAGCTTAACAGGAGGAATTTGCGATGATCGTACCGGTTAAATATTCCGGGAGAAGAATTCAGTGGCAGAAAAGGTTCTATCTGTGAATAGGCCTGTGAAAGAGATGACCGGGAAAGAAAATTGCCCGTGGTAGGGATGCCGGAATGTAATGAAATCTGCATGGTGGTACCGAGCAGTCCTGCGTCATCGTTCCACCAGAGGTTTTCTGTTCCTACATGGAAATAGGGCAAAGGAACAATAGCCTGGTATTGAGATCTGTCGACCAGAAATCCGGGGGCAGGGGCAGATAGTGTGAGCGGATTGTCGATGTGTTTTTTCAACCCTCTGGTGTTGTTCCATCCGTCGAAGGAAAGGATGGCCAGAAGGGCTGCCAGTGTAATGGCAGAGAGGGTATTCTTTTTCCCTGCATACCACCGCCAGACTACGATGATCATCGCCAGGTTAAAACCGTAGAAGAAGAGCCATGCAAATCTGCCGATCCCTCGCATCTGCCGCAAAAACCCCAGATAATGGAGCAATCCTTCCATTTTCAACACAAAGGGTACTCCCCAGGAATAAAGCAGCGCAAGGGTACCGGCCCAGAACAGGATTCCCGTAAACGGATCCCCGAACGGTCTTAACAGCTGGCGGAAATTGCCCCTTACTGCCCTGGCGATCATAACACCTATGGTACCCAAAAAAAACAGAGTGGCAGCCAGCCCTGCATAGGCATACCCTTCCCATTGCACATGCCGCATCTGAAGAAGGTTGCCGAGTTTTGGGAAATAGGGGGTTTGCAGGGGTAGGAATACGCTTTCGGGGTAAGCTCTGTAGAACATAAATCCGAAAGGAGCTCCCGGCCGGTCCGTTACAGGATCCGTGAAATGGACATAAAGCTGTATCAGGGCTATGGGCATCGCAAGCTGAATGATCAGGTGCAGCACCCTGATAAGGCGAATGCCCGTGGGGATGCCCGGTAATGAAAAGATGTATATCCAGAATACCAACAGGAGTACTGCAGCTATCACAAAGAAATATAAATGGGTAAGAGCCAGCAGCAACATCCAGCCTGCCAGCAGCAGTGCTCTGAGCCATGTGGGTTTTTCGGCATACAGCATCACAAACAGGATAACCCCCGGCAGGCTACATATATACGAGAGGGAATAATGCCCTCCAAGACGGCCGATCTGGGGTGAGAGCCAGACCAATGCTGTTGCCGCGATGGCAGCTACCAGCAGATGTACCCCGGCCTTTCGCTGAACAAGGTACAAGAGCACTGCTCCGGCTACAATGGAGAACAGCATCAGGCTGTTGATGGTCCCAACTGCATGGCTGCTTACATCAGCTATATGATGACTTACCCATCGCATGGCATTGGTAAGGGGAGGTTGCCCGTCGGTATAGAAGATGTGTTCCCCGTAGGGGTAATTCATGCCGGTAAACCAGTGATTGCTGATGTCGTGCCTGATATGCCACAGGGTAACATAGTAACTTTTCACCCCATCGCCATCTTTTGCAAAGCTCACCTGGTTAAGCCTCAGGGGCATATCCCCCAGTACAGCGAAGAGCAGCAGGATATTCAACACAAATACGGCTATTCCACCCCAGAGATCCCGGCGGTGAAGCCGGGAGAATGTGAGGATCGGAAGCAATCGGTTTTTTGTCATAAAAAGTTCAGGTGATGGATTTTATGAAACCAAAACAACCGGGCAATCTTGCGCAGATAGCAGCAGCAGGATTACAACCTCCCACCGGGTGGGGCAGGTCGGTATTCTTCGAGCTGGTATTCTTCGCAATTGAAAGTTTCGTTGATGGGAATTTCCGGTTTTGGGAAATCTCCTTTACTGACGTCAAGCTTTGGATCTTTATAGATCCGCTGCATATAAAGGGCCCAGACCGGCAACGCCATGCTGGCCCCCTGGCCCAGTGCTGTGGATCGGAAGTGGGCACTGCGGTCTTCGCAGCCTACCCAGACACCAGTTACGAGGCTTGGGGTGAGGCCAATAAACCACCCGTCGGAGTTGTTGTCGGTGGTACCGGTTTTCCCTGCAATCGGGTAACTGAGCCCGTATCGGCTTCTGAGCCGTGTACCCGTTCCATATTGCACCACCCCTTTCATAAGCTCCACCATCAGGTAGGCTGTTTTTTCACTCATGGCATCACGGGTTTCAGCAGAGAAAGCCTGCAGCAATGTGCCGTGGCGGTCTTCGATACGTGTGATCAGCATAGGGCGCGTGTATACGCCGCGGTTGGCATAGGCAGCATAGGCGGCGGTCATCTCCATCACGGAGAGGTCGGCGCTACCAAGGCAGATAGAAGGTACTGCAGGGATGTCGGAGGTTATTCCAAGGTTTTTTACCAGCTGCACTACTCCTGCAGGGGTATACCGGTCGATCAGCCGGGCGGAAATCCGGTTGATGGAATGGGCCAAAGCCTCCTTGAGATTCACCATCTGCCCGTCCTTGTGATCACCCGAATTGCGCGGCGACCAGGTTTGTCCCGATTCAAGCTGAATGGTGATCGGGGTATTGGGATACTGGGCGCAGGGAGATTCGCCTTCCTGGATGGCCATGGTATATACAAACGGCTTGAACGTGGAACCTACCTGCCTTTTCCCATCCACCACCTGATCGTACTTAAAATGCTTGAAATTGATACCCCCCACATAGGCCTTGACATGCCCCGTAACCGGATCAATCGAAACCATACCGGACCGAAGGAAGAATTTGTAATAACGAATTGAATCCCAGGGAGTCATCACGGTATCAACATCTCCGTTCCATGAAAATACCGTCATATCGGCGGGTGTATGGAATGATTTTTCGATTTCTGCCTGGGAATATCCCTCGGCTTTCATTTCGATGTACCGGTCGGAACGGCGCATGGCCTGCCTGAGGAGCTTTTCCGTCTCATCATCATTCATATTATTGAATGGTGCATTCTTTCGGCCGCTCCAATGTTTGTAAAATTCGGGTTGCAGATACCCTTTCAGGTGTTCCGTCATAGCCTCCTCGGCATATTTCTGCATCCGGGAATCGATGGTGGTATAAATCTTCAGGCCGTCTTTGTAAATATCGTATGAAGTACCATCAGGCTTTTTGAAGTTTTTTGCCCATTCCGACACGATCTTTCTGAGATGCTCGCGCAGATAAGGCGCAGGGCCTGTGATATGGTCGAGCAGGCGGTAGTTTGACAGGTCCACAGGTTTATTTTCCAGTTCTTTATACTCTTCAAGGGTCAGATAACCTGCCTTGCCCATCTGGCGGAGCACAAAATTTCTGCGTGTAAGGGCCCTTTCGGGGTGCTTTTTGGGATTATAATAGCTAGGACCCTTCAGCAGGGCCACCAGCATAGCCGACTCTTCGATGTTCAGATTTGCCGGTTCTTTGCCGAAATAGGTCTTGGCAGCGATTTTAACGCCATAGCTGTTGTTTCCAAAAGAGACGGTGTTAAAATAGAGCATCAGGATCTCCTTTTTGGTAAACCTGCGTTCAAGTTTGGACGCCAGCACCCACTCCTTAAACTTCATCAGTACCAGGCCCGGTTTCGACAGGCGTTCACGGGGGAAAAGGTTTTTGGCAAGTTGCTGGGTAATGGTGCTGGCTCCCCCTTTTGGCGATAGGGTAAGCACTCCGAAAACCATCCTACCCATTGAGCGCATATCAACACCCGAATGTTTGACAAAACGGACGTCTTCGGTGGCCACAAGCGCATTGATGAGGTTGGGGCTGATCTCCTCATAACGGGTATTGGTGCGGTTCTCGCGGTAGTAGGTCCCCAACAGGGCACCATCTGCCGCGAAAATCTCGGAAGCCAGCTGGCTCTTTGGATTTTCGAGTTCCCGCAGGTCGGGCATATAGCCAAATGCACCAATTCCGGCAAGGACCAGCATCAGTATAATAAAACCCACGGCACCCAGGTAAAGGCGCCACATCCGTCTGATGATTTTTCCCAGCTGACCGTTACGATCTGACATAATTGCAGGGTATTGATTTATTTGGAGTTCGTTTCGATGCTCAATCCAATGGCAGAAATTCCGGAGAGTTCCTTTTCGCGCATGGCCTGCTCTATTTCCATATGATAGGTACCGGCTCTGGGAAACCTGAAAGCAGGCCTGATCAGCACTTTGTTGTCACGGTATTTACCTATGCCCTGCCCTAGCCATTTTCCGTCAGCTGCGGCCAGGGGTATATCCAGTGTGTCGGCTGCCACGGAAGAGTCGGGTAAAATGGTATGCAGGAAAAGATACAGATTGGCATAGGAGTAATCAGTGGAGTTGCGCACCAGAAGATAGAGATTACAGGGGGTTACTGTGTCGGGTACCTCAAAGGAAAACCGAACGAAATTGCCTGATTTCCATTTATTTTCTCCGAATGCAAACTGTTCCTCGAAAATCATATTCCGTTTGCAGCCCGGTATAAGCCAAAGCAGAAAACCCAGGATCACGACTGCAGGCAGTTTTTTAAATAAATCAGGGAAGGAGTTAGATGCCATAACGTGTGATTATGCTCCGGGTTATATCAATTATACCCTGGCACGCTGCCATTGTATTACACAAAATTCTGATAGGGATCCGTTTGTGCCGGGGTATCGTACTGGGGTTTATCCGGAATTTTTGCTTCAAACTCATCGAGGCCCTGGGGTGTCTGGCGGTTCCTGTTCATCGCTATGATCTTTTTCACATCATCCACGCTTACAGGAACAATTCCCCCTTTCCCATCGGCATACCCGTACCACATCAACCGCTTATGCACATCCGTTTTCACATGTACCGCCTCGCCACGGGCAAAGTGCAGGTGGATGTTGGTGTCCGGAAAATCTTTTTGGGCATCCACGTAACAGTCGTATTCATATTGCAGGCAGCACTTGAGTTTGCCACACTGCCCGGCAAGTTTCTGGGGATTGAGGGAAAGTTGCTGTCCGCGGGCATGGTTGGTGGATACCGACCTGAAACTGGTAAGCCAGGTGGTACAACACAGTTCCCTGCCACAAGGCCCTAATCCCCCCAGGCGTGCTGCCTCCTGCCTTACACCGATCTGTTTCATCTCCACCCTGATAGAGAAAGTTTCTGCAATGGCACGGATCAACTCCCTGAAATCGATGCGGGTATCGGCTGTGTAGTAGAAAGTGGCTTTGGTACGGTCGCCCTGGTATTCCACATCGTTGAGCTTCATATCGAGCCTGAGGCGTGCCGCAATCTTCCGGGTTTTAAACTTTGTAATCTCTTCCTGCTCGGTGGCAGATATCCACTTTTCCAGGTCTGAGGATCTGGCTTTCCGGTATACCTTTTTGAATTCGAACCTCCGTGGATCCACCCTTCGGTTTTTCATCTGCATATAAACCAGAGGGCCGGTAAGGGAGATAATGCCAATGTCATGTCCGGGAGAGGCTTCCACCGCTACAATATCTCCTGCGGTTACTTTGATTTCCGTAGGGCTCAGAAAAAACTCCTTGCGGCTGTTTTTAAACCGCACTTCCACGGGCTCAAAACCGGGTACCAGCTGCTGCCCCGGAAAGTCCTTCAGCCAGTCAAAAACATCCAGCTTGGCACAACCATGTTTGAAAACATCGTCGTTTCGCTGGTAGGCTTTTGGTGCTTTGCAGCATCCGTAAGGGAGGAAGATATTCTTGATGATCTCTTGTTCCTGTGGGCACATGTGAAATAAGGGTATTGCCCGCAAAGGTAGGAAAAAAAAAGTTACTGCTTCTGCCGTATCAATTTCACCAGCTTCAGGGCCATATCGAGGAAAATGATTTTGGGATTCCCGTTCCTTTCAATATGGAGGATGCCCTCGTTAAAAAGGGTATCGTATGCAGCAATATTGCCGGTATGCACAAAAGGCATAAAATTGTTGATAAACTCTGACTCTTCGTTCTTGTAGAGGGGATTGGTGCCGGTTTGGCCGGTATAAAAGGATTGGCGCAGGGTATGTAACCCATAGGCAAGAAACTCCTTCTGGGCTTCGCGCCCCAGTGCTGCCAGCTCTTCGCAGTGGGCAATCAGCTCGTTCATGGTCTGTTGGGGCTTGAAACACAAACGAAGCCATTTTATAAACCTTTCGAAATTGACAAGGTCGGTTTCGCGGGTGAGGGCCAGCGCTTTCAGGGCATTCCCTTCCGACAGGAAAGCAGCCCGTTTTGCCATCTCGGTGCCGGTACCATTTGCTTCCAGCCAGGTGGCGATGCTGTTGCGGGGAATTCTCGGGAACCTCAGAATCTGGGTCCGGGAGAGGATGGTGCTGAGCATCTGGGTGGTATCCTCCGATACCAGGATGAAGAGGGTTTTATCGGGCGGTTCTTCCAGGATCTTCAGAATTCGGGGTGCAGCCGGCTGATTCATCTTTTCCGGAAGCCAGATAATCATCACCTTATACTCCGACTCATACGACTTATAGCTGAGTTTACGGATGATCTGGTTGCACTCCTCCACGGGAATAATGGGTTGCTTGTTCTCGGCCTGCAGGGCAGTAAGCCATTCCGGGAAGCCAAAGAAACCCCGGCTGGTTTGCCAGAGGTTCCGCCATTGGGGTAAAAACTGATCTGAAGTGACCCGGGTGCCCGGACCTAGGCTGATGGTTGGAAACACAAAATGAAGGTCGGGATGGGCCAGGTGGTTGAATTTCAAGCAGGAGGGACATGTGCCACAGGCATCCGGCTGCTCCTCTTCCCCCTCAGGGATCAACCTGTTTGTACAGCAAAGAAAGCGTGCATAGGCCACTGCCATCTGCAGTTTCATGGTGCCATCACCCCCGGTGAACAGCAGGGCATGGCTTACCCTGTTGTGGAGTACACTGCGGATCAGCCGCTCTTTAATTTCTTCCTGTCCCGGAATCTCTTTGAAAAGCATGCGCAAAGGTACGAAACTTACTCTCTACCTTTTCATGGAGGCAATGTCACGAACGGCCTCGATGGCAGCATCAATATGCTCCGCTGTGTTAAAGGGGCCAATGCTCAGCCGCACGGTTCCGTGAATCTTATCGGTACCGATTACTTCGTGAACCCTTGGGGCGCACTGCAATCCGGTGCGGCAGGCAATACCGTAATCCACATCCAGAATGGTGCCCACATCCCCGGAATCCATCCCTTTGACGTTCAGGCTAAGCACAGGATTATGGTTTTCGGGACTGTCGGCGCAATACAGGATAACCCCTTCAATGGCACGCATCCCTTCCACCATGTGTTGCCACAACACCATCTCCTGCCGGTGCAGGTTTTCCATCCCCTGTTCCAGAACCCATTTTACCCCTGCATGGAGTCCGGCTACCCCCAACATGTTCAGGGTTCCCACCTCAAGGCGGTAAGGGAACTCCTCCAGATGGGTCTTCTGTGCAGAACGCACTCCCGTGCCGCCAAAACGGGTACAGCGAACGGGAACATTCGCGTTTACATAACTGCCACCGATCCCTGTGGGCCCCATCAGGCATTTATGCCCTGTAAAGGTCACCACGTCGATGCACATGGCTTTCATATCGATGGGGAGCGCCCCGGCACTCTGTGTGGTGTCAACCACCAGAAACACCCCGTGGTCACGGCAGATTTTCCCCACCTCTCCTACCAGCTGCACCGTGCCGATCACATTGGAGCAGTGATTCAGCACCATCATTTTGGTATTGGGGCGTATGGCCTTCCGGACATCGTCAGGATCAATATAACCCCTGCCATCAAACGGCAGATAGGTTGTGGTTATGCGCCCTTCAAGCTCCAGGTGGTGCAGCGGGCGAAGAACAGAGTTGTGCTCCAGGCAGGTGGTAATCACATGATCGCCCGGCATGGCAAGCCCCTGGATGATGTTGTTGAGCGAATCACTGGCGTTGTAGCTGAATGTGAGCCTGTTGGGATCGTCGCCGTTGAAAAGGTTCATCAGGAGCCGGCGCGTAGCCCCCACAAATTCTTCCGTTTCGATGGCAGCATCAAAACCCGACCGGCCGGGACTCACCCCGTGGGTACGGTAAAACTGATCCATAAAACTGTATACCGATTCAGGTTTCGGGAAGCTGGTTGCAGAGTTATCAAGATATATCATGTGTGTATTGTATTGAAAATTTGTACATTAGTCAAATATCAGAGCGTCAGAAACCACCTCTGCCAGCGTTTTAACCTGTACATTCAGTTTGTACCAGGCGTTGATCTGCATCAGCTGGTCCACGCAATTATGGCAGGGAGTAACCACAACCGATGCGCCGGTTTTCCGGATCTGATCAGCTTTAATCTCAGCTATCTTCATCCTCCGTTCATTGTACTCACTCATAGCCAGTTGTCCTCCTCCACCCCCGCAACAATAGTTATCGGCTCTGTTTGGGGTCATCTCCACAAACTGGCCTACCGATGCCTTCAGGATTTTACGCTGAGGTTCAATAATGCCCCCTGATCTGACCAGGTTACAAGGGTCGTGCAGGGTAAATACCCCGGGATTTTTTGATGGATCCACTTTGATTCTCCCCTGTTCCAGGTACTCGAGCATCAGCTCTACATTGGTGAGGGTTTCAAAGGGGAATGGCTGTCCCAGGTAATTGGGTGCTTCCCAGCGGAAGGCCCTGGACCCATGGCCACACTCGGCAAGTACGCAACGTGCAGCTCCCATGGCCTTTACTTCGTCCACAAGCCGTTGGGCGATGATGGCAGCGTCTTCCCTGTTGCATGAAAAGAACGCATAATTGGTGACATCGTACATGCGCGTGGAGAGGGTCCATGATTCGCCGGCTGCATAAAATATCCGGGCCATGGCAGCAATCGACAACGGAAAAAATTTGGGCTCCCTTGGATTGAGGGTATACAATACATGTTTCCCCGGCTGGTTGAGTGGGATGAAAGGGCCGTTGTCTCCAAACTCATCGGTGAGTTCTTCCTCCATCCACTCAATGGTATCGGTAAACTCATCCTCCGGAATGGCCATATTGTTGCCGGTTTCCAGAGCTGCATTAACCGTAGCCTGCAGTGTGGCAGGCACCATCCCCATCTCCGACAGCATCGCACGACCTGTTCGCACCAGATATGCGATATCCACGCCGATGGAACAATGCGGTACACAGCGGTTGCAAAGGCTGCATGCCCCAAAGAGCTGATCGGTAAGTTCTTCTGCCATCAGGTCATCCAGTTCATGAGCACCCATCAGCCCGGGAAAATGTTTGCCGGCAAAGGTGTTGTACCGGCGCCAGATGGAGGTTACGAGCTCAACCTTTCTCGCAGGTATGTATTTATCCTCCCTGAAAGCCAGATAATAATGGCAGCTTTCTGCACACAGGCCGCAATGCACACAACTGCTGAGCTGGGTCAGGAGCTTGCTGTCCCTGTGATCGCTGAGGATCTTCAGTGCTTTCTGTTTCTTTTCCTGATCCATGTGTTACATCTGTTTTGGTGAAGGCCAAACCCCACGGCGTCCAAAGAATAGTCCCAGGTGGTATCGCGCTGCAAAAAAGTACATGGCGTGCTTCAGCTTGCCAAAAGGAAACCAGAGCCACAGCACCGTAGTTGTAATCCAGAAAAGGATACCTGCCGAAGGTTGTACCAGCGCCAGGGCAAGTGCAGCCTGACTCAGGGTAACCAGGAAATTGGAGATATAGTCGTCAGGATTTGAGAGGTTTCTGAGCAGCGGGGTGACCATCCGTTTGATCAGTATGCCTGCACCACAAAGGGCTCCGACGGAGAGGAGTGCAGCGGGGATCATGGTAAGGAAAGTACCAGGGGGCGGGCTGTACACCAGCAGCACCAGATAAATCAGTATGGCCAGAAAGGTGCCGAGGTGAAACACCATACCGGCCAGATAGGTGGGAAGGTGCAGAAAGGCAGACTCCTTCTTTTTCGGGCTCATGCCTGAGGTAAAGGAGTAAGCAATGCCGCTTTTTTCACTTCCTGCCGGAGCCGCAAAATCGGTCGGTTTGCCCAGCCGCACCAGCCGGATGAAATGCCCGGCACAAATCAACAGGCATAAAAAAAATGCACCATAGGATAACCATTGATACCATTCCATTGTCTTTCAGGGAATTAAATCAAACACAGCCATCAGGTTTGGGAAGGCCGGCAACCCTGCATGCCCCCCGGGCAGGGCCAAGCGGGAACAGCTCGTAAATCTCCTTCAGCTTCAGACCGGTCTCTTTGCAAATCACACGCACCATCGGAGCCATCCCCTTTTCCTCGAAGTTTTGACGGATGATCCGAACCACTGCCCAATGGTGCTCATTCATCTCTGTGATACCATCATACCGGGCAAAAAGGGTTGCCACCTCATCATTCCATACAGAAGGGTCGGTAAGAAAACCGTCTCCATCCACTTCAAACACCCTTCCGTCAATTTCCATCTTTACCATATCGAAATGTTTTTAATCCTCTAATTATCAGGTTCATTGTCAAATCGGTCCAAAATGTCTTCATGAGACTCCTGCGTATCGGGCAACACAAAATCAGGACAAAACCCCTCCTTCTGTTTAAACTGAAACCTTCTGCAGCCCGAAAACCGGTCTGTGGTGCAATAGATTCGCCTGTAGATCTTTATGTCTGATCCGGACACAAAATCCAGGGGTGCATTGATCAAACGGCAGGTGTTGATATTCGGGCAGGAAGGCATGAAAGGCAAAAGTTTAAAGGCAAAAGGCAAAAGTAAAAAGTGATGCAATAGTATCTAATTTATCTGAGATGGCAGGGGGGTGCGTCGTTTCAGCAATTAATATAGAATAATTTTAAATAATACGGTCATGGGGATGGTATGCAAACCGATTGTGTATATTTTTGTAAAATGATAGTAAACATCGGATGAGGGAGGCTTTTACCGGGGGATTCCGGGGAAAAATGGCGCAGATGGCCAGGATTCGGTACCTCAGCACCGCACTGGGTTTGGTGACTCTGTTGGTGGTGATGGTGACCAAACTGTGGTCCAGCATCTATGGGGTTCCACCGGGGTACACCGGATCTCCGGTGGATGGCATCACCTGTGCCACCATGGGGTGCCACCGGGGACCGGTGAGTACGGTAAACGGATGGATTACCACCGATGTGCCGGCAGCCGGATATCAGCCGGCTGACACCTACACCGTAACCCTTACAGCCAGCAGGCCCGCCACCACCCGGTTTGGGTTTCAGATGGCCACCCAGGGAGTGAGCGGAACCGAGGGCGGATTTGTAGTTACCGATCCGCTGCAAACCCAACTGTCGCAGGGGACGGGATATATTACGCACAAGGAGACAGGTACCACCGGTAACAACCAGAAAAGCTGGCAATGCAAGTGGGTGGCGCCGTCCGATCCTTCGGTTACCTCGGTTACCCTGTACGCGGCAGTGGTGACCGGTGTTTTTGATGTGGATGATGAAGTGTTCAAAACCAGCTTAGCCCTGTTTCAGGGGCCGCAGGCAGTACCTGAAGCACAGGCTGAACCCCGGATAAATTGTTGGCCGAACCCGTTTGCAAATGTTTTGCAAATCATGACCATCCAACCCGGTAACAGCCCGGTTACACTGGAGGTTTTTCTGCATAACGGACAGCTTTTCAGGGAACTCACCCTCCCCTGCGATCCTGCCGGTACCTACCGGATTGATACCCGGGACTGGCCTTTGGGGGTTTTGTGGATCAGGGTTAATGAAAGGCAGATATTAAAGGGGATCAAGCAATAATTAGGATGAGGTTGTTAAAAGGGAGTCAGCCGGACTTCGGTTTATGCGTCGAAAAGGCTACTTACTGCGTAGAGCGGCAAAACCCTGATGTTGTCATATTGTCCATAATTTTCCATTGAAACCCGGAAACCCATGGTTAATTTTTTTTCCTGCAGAAGAATACGCAGACTTTGCATTTTCCCCTGAGTTCCTGATTTTACTTCTATGGGAATGATTTCCTGTTGTTTTTGGACAAGAAAATCAACCTCAGCATGACTGCCCCTTTTTTCACGGTTCCAGTAATAGAGTTGAGGTCTGGTATGACACGACTGGTTTTTAATGATTTCGGTGCCTGCAAATTGTTCTGTCAGACTACCTTTATAAATCGTGGAAAAATCTTTTGTGATAAGGAATTCAGGAAGATCCAACCCCAGAATTCGTTGAAAGATACCATGATCGTAAAGGATGACCTTGTAGTTTTTGTGACTCACCTCGCCCCCGAGTGGAATCCCGTTGGCAGCGGTATGATACACACGATACACCAGACCGGCCATTTCAAGTAATTCAAGCGCCTCTTTGATCTGTGCATGACTGGATGTTTCGGACGCCTTTGAGATGATGAATTTTTTTCCGGCCTGCAATACAACATACCTGAACACCTCCCGTAATCTTGAAACCGGAACCCGTTTTTTGTACTTCGAAAAATCATCTTCATAGCCCGTAATCAACCTGTCGAGAACCTGCTGGGTTTTCAGATAATCCCGGTTTTCACTGTATGAATACACCACTTCCGGCAGCCCACCAATTAGCAAGAATGTCCTGAGATGTTCCAATAGTTTCTCATGAATGGCTGAGGGAAGTGGGGTGTTTGTTTCATGATTTGTTTTAAGCCGATAAAGCCCCTCTTCGCCAATTCCCAACAAATATTCATCAAATGAGAGGGGAAACATGAACAGATGGCTGATCCGCCCCACTCCGAAGGAAGGAAGTTCCTGTAAAGCAAATTCCAGTAACGAGCCAGCCGCAATCACATGCAGTCCGGGCCGCTTTTCATTGAAAAAACGCAATGATGAGATGGCTTGTGGACAGGTCTGGATTTCATCCAGAAACAGGAGTGTATCCTGATCCTGAACAGGCACATTGTAATAGGCCGACAGATTCCTGCAAATGTCATCCGGATTAAGGTCTTTGTCGAAAAAGGCATGAACCGAACGGTCCGATTCAAAATTCACTTCTAAGAAATAGGTGAACCTTTTGCCTAACTGCCTGACTGAATATGTTTTGCCTACTTGCCTTGCCCCTCTGATCAGCAAGACTTTCCTTTCCGGTTCCTCTTTCCAGCTTAACAACTCCTGATGGATAAAACGTTCCATTGCGCTTCGTTTTTTAAAATATCAAGGCAAATATACATCTAAATCAATAAAATATCAAGGCAAATATCATTCTGATATGAAATAATATCAGGTCAAACTCCAACTTCTTACAGAGCCTATAATTAAAACCATTACCTCCTGTAATGCAAGATGTGGTATGCCGAAGGCTTGCCGATGGGAATCCATAGTGATGGATATGGGCTGGCCAGTAATTGTTTTATGGAACAGGGCAGATTTATCCGGAACCGATTCTGCGATGATCTGCGCGATTTGCGGGAAATTTTTCTCTTAACTGCGAAGTGCTCAACCTTCTTTCCGGGAACCAGCAAGATCCGAGGGCATCTCTGATGAGCGAAATAGAGCTTGTGTGCTGCCATTTACCTCAGCCCGAAATCACAAAATCCCTGAAATCTTCCATGTTGATGCATTGGTAGTTACTGCTGTACTGTTCGGTCCATGTCTTTGGTGGCGCATTTCGGCATTTTTTGAGTTTGATTTCATACCCGTACAATTCTCCATTTCGTTCTTCGATATAATCCAGTTCAGCACCTGTATACGTCCTCCAAAAATAAACAGATGCCTGTTGTTGGGTGTAAGACAGCATTTTTTTCCGTTCGGCGATGATAAAATTCTCCCAGAGGGCCCCTGCATCGCTACGGGAAGAAATAGGAAGATGATTCCCCAACAAACTGTTTCTGACACCAAGATCCCAGAAATAGATCTTATCCCGCTTGGTAATCTCCTTGCGAAGATTCCGGCTAAAACCACTCAGTCTGAAAAGGATAAAAGATTGCTCCAATAGATCGATGTAAGAGGCCACCGTTTCCTGGCTCATCCCTAATCCACGACCCAGTTCAAGCAATGAGACTTCGGATCCGATCTGAAGAGCAAGAGCCTTCAACAGCCCATTGATGCGCGAAGCATTTCTGATGGAGGAGAGCTCCAGTACATCTTTATACAAGTATGCATTGGTGAGCTCCGACAAGAGTTTTATTTTCTCTGCTGCAGCAGCAAAATGAAATACTCCCGGATACATCCCGTAGTTCATAAACTCCTCCAGCCTGCTTTTAAGCTCCACAGGATTGATCAAAGCACTCAGTTCGGTCAAAGCCATGGGATAAAGTGTATGGCTGCGGGTTCGTCCTGTTAAAGGTTCCCTTACACTGGCTGCCAAATCAAAAGAAGAAGATCCGGTGACCAGCAACCGGATATTTGGCAGCGCATCATGAATAATCTTTAAATTGATTCCGATATCCGGGACCCTTTGAGCCTCATCTATAAAAACCAGATCATTGCCCTCAAGCATTAAAGTTAGCTTTTGCAGATCACGCGACGACAAAACATCGTGATATTTGATCTCATCGCAATTGATGGACAGAACTTTCCCGTGAAAATCATTGATAAGCTCCTTTGCCAGGGTGGTCTTTCCGGTTTGTCTGGCACCATAAAGTATCACGATTTTATCTCCGAGCTTCAGGTCCTTTCGCAAAACATCCTCAATTTTCCGACTGATCTTTAATTCCATAACCTTTACTTTTATAAGTTTCGCAGCCGCCACCCGGCGATGAATAGGGCCAGGCCGTGCCACTAATTCTTGGCAAAGATACTAAAATATTGCGTGAATATTTCGATTAAAATCGATAAATTCGCGTTAATTTATCGATTAAGGGTAGAATACTTGATTTAAGGCTCCCTAACCGGGATTATCCCCGGATCGCATCCGGGGTAACCATGCGCCCCCATGCTCCGCAACCCACGAAGTGGGTTGAACAAGTGTAGCCCCGGATCGCATCCGGGGTAACGATGCGCCTCAACCTGCCAGGACAGCGACTTTTTGTGGCACTTTTTTTTTCTCCACGGCCGTAAGGCCGCGTAGCTGCTCCGCGACTGCGCCTGAAGCTTCATTCCTTTCGCCTTTGGCTCAGGAATGATCCCGTTGGACTGGCGTCCAACGGGACCGCTCCAGCCAAGGTCACTCCGCAGCTACTGATTTTGTTATTTTTATTTCTTTCATCCCGGATCATCATCACCCGTCGTAAAAATCCAATTGGGCTGAATCCCGGGGTAACTGCCAAAATCAGATTTCGATTTTTGATAAACAGGATTCCATTGCCCCAGCCTAAAGGCCGGGGTTGAGAAGGATGCTCAGGGAAAGGGCTTTAGCCTAATATCAGAAAGATCTGCATCCGAAACGAAAATAAGGAGGAGTGGCATGACCCCGGCGACGTGTTTAAAGGTGGCAGCATACTTATGAAGAAATGGATGAGGTTGAACAAGTGTAGCCCGGATTTCTGAGCAGGAACAATACGCCCCTTTTGGCTAACGTACAGGGGTCAACATACTCCGATTTTCTCACCCAATTGGGCAAATATAGGGGGTAAATATCTGCCGGGATGGCAGGTTTTTGTCTCGGGTTAAATTCTTTGATTGTGAACCTTGAATGACCGTTTCAGGGGGTCCGCATAGGCCGATTTATCCAAATGTGTTTGCACAACGGTTGTGTGTATGAAACGTTGGGGATGCGGGCTTCGTTCCTATCCGCCAACACAAACGCCGATACGAGACAGAATATTTGATAAACCACCTAAACCCCAATGTTTTATACACGATGTTGGCCATCCGTTTTTTATTTTTTCAAGATACCCACATTTCTCTTTGTCCTACAATTTTCCATTCTTCACCTTTCCTTTCTACAAATACGATGCTTCCCCAACCACATAATCTACCGCAAGAGAAAGTATAGTAGAATACTGCTCTTTTATTATCATTGCTAAATGCTACACGAGATATTGTCATCGAACCAATCCTTCTCTTGTTGTCATTTGTGTCGTTGAACTCTGACTTAGTCACCAAAGTATATTTTCCTGTCTGTGTGATTTTACTTACATCAAGTCTTTTGGGGCTTTTAATTTGGTTTAGCTTTTTAATTAACTTAATCCAAGAGGTGTCAACTGGGAAATTGGCTTCGAAATTTTCAAGGTTTAAAATTCCTTCTATTCTGTCGTTGCTCTTATAA
>ERZ795055.185-NODE-185-length-72843-cov-8.242842_pt1 | contig 72843 bp, 53 predicted proteins | sample MGYA00375139_ERZ795055 | MGnify/ENA primary metagenome ERZ795055 (study PRJEB30184, sample SAMN05720283) | anaerobic digester metagenome | isolation source: active sludge of municipal wastewater-treating anaerobic digesters | place: USA | collected 2015-01-23 ... | reverse complement strand
CGAGATAACGCACAGTGACTGGAGTTCAGACGTGTGCTCTTCCGATCTACGGCATCGGCAAGGAGATGCACGAGGAGCCGAAGGTGCCGAACTACGCCGACGCCCGGGAGCGGCGGATGGATTTCATGCTGCTTCCGGGTCTGGTCATTGCGGTTGAGCCCATGGTGAACATGGGAACCGCGTCGGTGGGTTATGCGGACAAGACCGGCTGGCCGGTCGTCACCAAGGACGGGCGGTATGCCGCCCATTTTGAGCACACCCTCGCGGTGACGGACCGGGGGGTGGAGGTGCTCACTGACGGGCATTGAGGTCAGAGGCCGCAGTTGGGAATCGAGCCATGAAAGTCCGAAGCAGCGTTCGTCGTATTTGTGAGAACTGCAAGATTATTCGCCGGCGTGGCGTGGTGCGGGTGATCTGCACGAACCCACGGCACAAGCAGCGGCAGGGATGACAGTGGACAGGTCGCCCGGGATCCGGGGACCGGTGCTAAGAGAGGAGGGTCAACGTGCCGCGTATTGCAGGCGTTGACATACCGAGTGACAAGAGAGTCGAGATCTCGTTGCGTTACATTTACGGGATCGGTCCGACCCTGGCCCGCGCTGTCCTCAAGGAGGCGGGTATCGATCCCGGAGTCCGGGCGAAGAACCTGACCGAGGACGAGGTGGCCCGCATTGCGGGCGTGATCGACCGGAACTACGTGGCCGAGGGCCAGCTCCGTCGCCAGGTGCAGCAGAACATTGCCCGGCTGCGGGACATTGGCTGCTACCGAGGGATGCGGCACCGGCGAGGCCTTCCGGTGCGCGGGCAGCGGACCCGCTCCAATGCCCGGACGCGCAAGGGGCCCAAGAAAACCGTCGCAGGGAAGAAGGGCGTGAAGGAGATGCATCGTGGCTAAAGGTGGCAAGAAGAAAGCTCGCCGGAGCGTATCCCGGGGGATCGCTCACATCAAGGCGACGTTCAACAACACGATGATCACGATTACCGACACGGCGGGCGAAGTGCTGGCCTGGGCGTCGGCCGGAACGGTCGGCTTCAAAGGCACGCGGAAGAGCACGCCGTTCGCCGCCACCCGGGCTGCCGAAGCTGCGGCTCAGGCGGCCAAGAAGTTCGGGCTGAACGAGCTCGAGATCCGCGTCAAGGGGCCCGGTCCCGGTCGCGAGTCGGCCATCACCGCACTCCAGGCGGCGGGCATGCGGATCCAGTCCATTGAGGATGTGACGCCGTTGCCGCACAACGGATGCCGGCCGGCCAAGAAGCGTCGCGTCTAACCCTTGACCGATTTTGGAGGAATCCCCGATGCGAACAAGGTGGCGTGGCCTCGAACTGCCGACGCAGGTCATTCGTGATGAGTCTATCAGCACGGACACCTATGCCCGGCTGCTCATCGAACCGTTCGAGCGCGGTTTTGGCACGACGGTCGGTAACAGCCTGCGCCGGATTCTGCTCTCCAGTCTGGAGGGCGCGGCGGTCACCAAAGTACGGATTGCAGGCGCCAGCCACGAGTTCATGAGCCTCCCGGGTGTGATGGAGGACGTGACTGACATCATTCTGAACATCAAAAACCTCGTTCTTCGAATGGAGAGCGAGGGCGAGAAGACCATGAAGCTGGCCCGCAAGGGACCTGGTGAGGTTTTTGCCCGGGACATTGAGCCGGATGCGAGCATCCAGATCATCAACCAGGGGCAGCTGATCGCCACGCTGACCGAGCCGGTCGAGCTGTCCATCGAGTTCTGGGTCAGTCCGGGCCGCGGGTACCGGACCTCGGAAGAGAACCAGACGGGCAGCGACGAATTGGGCGTTATCGCGGTTGACTCGGTTTTTTCGCCGGTCACCCGGGTGCGCTACAAGACCGAGGAGACCCGCGTGGGTCAGCGGACCAATTACGATCGCCTGATCATGGAGATCTGGACCAAGGGCACGATTCGGCCCGAGGACGCCATGGTCGAGGCGGCCAAGATTCTCCGCAAGCACCTCAATCCGTTCGTTGGCTACCAGGAACTTGGCGACGAGACGGCCGCGGCGGAGGTTCCGGCCGCCGAAGCGGTCGCCGCGACCGCCGTGGACCGCGATCTGCAGGAGCGGCTGTCCATGCCCATCGCTCAGCTGGATTTGTCCGTTCGGGCGGGCAACTGCCTGCAGTCGGCGAAGGTCAGCACGGTAGGTGAGCTGGCCCGCATGACCGAGACCGACCTGTTGAAGGTGAGGAGCTTCGGCCGGACGTCGCTTCGCGAGGTCAAGCGCAAGCTGGCGGACCTGGGCCTGAGCCTGGGAATGACTTTTGGAGCCACCGGTGCGTCGTCGGAGCCGGGGGCGGCGAATGCGGGTGATGCCGCTGGTCAGAACCCGGTGTCTCCCGCGTCGGCCGGCAATCCCGGTGATGGCGGCGACACCGTCCCAGCCGGTGTGAGTTCGAACTAGCGTGGAGTGTTGTCATGAGGCATCTCGTCGCAAGACGAAAACTGAATCGAACGAAGGAGCACCGCCTGGCCCTGCGGCGGAACATGGCCCAGAACCTGTTCGAGCACGGGCAGATCCGCACCACGTTGACCAAGGCCAAGGATGTTCGTCCCTTTGTCGAGCGACTGATTACCCTGGCTCGCAAGGCTCGCACCGGGGCCCCCGCCGCCCGTCTGGCTGCCCGCCAGCGACTGACCTCGCTGCTCGGCGATCGGGCGGTGATTCCGGCCGAGAACCGTGAGGAGTATGGAGGGATGTCGGATGCGGCCCGGCAGCGGGTGATGCGATCCCGCAGCGGGCGGCGGTACCGTCTGGGTGCCGCGCGGGGTGGCCAGAAGTTCACGGCCGTCTCGATCGTCAACCACTTGATTCAGAATGTCGCCTCCGGGTTCGAGGATCGGCCGGGCGGATACACCCGGGTTATTCCCCTTGGCAAGGTGAGCAAGGGGGATAGTGCTCCCCGGGCCGTGCTCCAGCTGGTTGGCCGGGAGGAGTCTCCCGGCACGGTCACCCGTCCGGAAAAAACCGCTCGCCAGCGCCGCACCGAGCGGCGCTATGCAGCGGCCGCCAAAGCGGGTAAAATGAGCCGCAAGCGCGGTTCCGCCGATGCCGAGGCTGCGCCGGCGCAGGCGCCGGAAGCGGGTGCTTCGAGTGAGGCCTCGGGCGGCGACAAGGCGTAGTCCCGGTTCAGGGCCGCTCCCCGAGCCGGATACGCCGGCCGGGTCTCTTTGATGAGTGCCGATCCCAACTGCATATTCTGCAAGATCGTCGCAGGGCAGATCCCTGCATTGCGGGTGTTCGAGGATGATGGCACGCTTGCCTTCTTGGATATCGGTCCCCTGGCTGAGGGGCACATGCTCGTCGTCCCCAAGGAGCATTACGCCCGTGTCGAGGACATGCCGCCCGACAGGATGGCCGCGCTGGCCAGGCACTTTCCCCGGTTTGTGCGTGCGGTGACGAGGGTCACGTCCGCCGAAGGCTGCAATCTGCTTCTCAACAACGAGCGTGTGGCCGGGCAAGAGGTGCCCCATGTTCACTGGCACGTGATTCCCCGCAGCGCGGCCGACGGCCTGGGGTTTCGGTGGAAACCAACCAAGTACGCGACCGGTCGCGGCGAGGTCGTGCAGCAGTTGGTCAAGGATGCCCTGTTATGATTGAGCGGCTGCTTGAGAGCGAAACGGTGGTCAGCGCTTTTCTCTTCGCCTACCTGGTTATTCTCCTGGTGGTGTGCGTGTACGGCATGCATCGTTACCAGCTGGTGCATCTCTACTACAAGTATCGCCGCAACACGCCGAAGGCTCGGGCCTGTTTTCTGACGCTTCCCCGAGTCACCATTCAGCTCCCGATGTTCAACGAGAACGTGGTTGCCCGGCGGATCATTGATCACACCTGCCGGATCGACTATCCCAGGGATCGGCTCCAGATTCAGGTGCTTGACGATTCAACCGACGAGACGGTGGAGATCGCCCGGGCTGCTGTGGAATACTGGCGCGGACGTGGTGTCGACATTGACTACGTGCACCGCGCCAACCGGGAAGGCTTCAAGGCCGGGGCCCTGACCCACGGCATGAAGACCGCCACCGGAGAGTTCATTCTCATCTTCGATGCGGACTTCATTCCGCCGCCCGAGATCATCCGCGAGACCATCCACTACTTCACGGATCCGCGTGTCGGCATGGTCCAGGCCCGCTGGGAGCACCTGAATCGTGAGCAGTCGCTACTGACCAAGGGACAGGCCATTCTCCTCGATGGTCACTTCGTGATTGAGCACGCGGCCCGGAACCGTTCTGGCCGGTTCATGAGTTTCAACGGCACTGCCGGCCTGTGGCGCCGAACGTGCATCGAGGACGCCGGTGGCTGGCAGCATGACACTCTGACCGAGGACCTCGACTTGTCTTACCGGGCCCAGATGAAAGGCTGGAAGTTCCAATTCCTGCCCGATCTGACCTCCCCTGCCGAACTGCCCCCGGACATGGAAGCCTTCAAGCAGCAGCAGTACCGCTGGGCCAAGGGTGGCGCCCAGACTTGCCGGAAGCTGCTCCCGATGATCCTCCGTTCCCGGCTGCCCAAGCGAATCAAACTCGAGGCGTTCTTCCACCTGACTTCCTGCACTGTCTACGTGTACGTGGTCATTCTGACTCTCATGCTCTACCCGGTGGTGTACCTCAAGCTGCACGTGTTCGAGGAGGGCTGGGGCCGATACCTGTTTGATGCGTCCGTGCTGCTCCTGGCTACATGCGGGGCGAGCACCTTCTACATTGCCAGCCAGCGGGCTCAGTTCAAGACGTGGTCGGAGAGCCTCAAATACATACCCTTCCTGATGTCGCTGGGGATCGGTATCTCGCTGAACAACGCCCGGGCGGTCTTTGCCGGCTTCTTCGGCAAGCCGGGAGAGTTCGTTCGAACGCCGAAGTTCGGGGTGACCGCCGGTGACGGCAAGTTCCAGCAGCAGGCCCAGGTTGCCCGACGGAAGGGCCGCAAGATCCGCATCCAGCCCTTCGTCGAACTGGCGATCGGCCTCTACCTGCTCGCCTGCCTCGGGCTGTGCCTTTCGAACCACCGCATCACCATCGGTGTCCCGTTCATCTGTCTGTTCATGGTGGGATACCTGTATGTTCCACTCACGACCTGGTTCGGTCACCGGCTGGGCAAGCACATACTCGGCGATGGGACCGTGATCGCTCCAGGGGCTTCGGCGCATTCCCGCGGGGTCCAGGTGGAGAGCGACCCTTTGAAGAGATCGGCGTAGCGAGGGCGGCCTCGTCGGCAGGGCTTTCCCCTTTCGTCCTCCCGATCCTCGAAGGCTACCGGGTGTTCCTTTTCCCATCCGGATGGTCCTTGTCCAGCCGGAAATCCGCGTCAGTGAAGTCTGTCCGCTCCCTGACATCCGTGTATCGGTACCGGGCGTCGAGTGTCCCGTCTTTGAGCCAGAGATCCGTGCCGGACGGCAGCAGGGTCTCGGCATCGATGTAGAAGTCCTGGCGGGTGTACTGGTAGCCTGGCATCGGCGGGCGCTGAACCACCAGATGGTGGGCCGGGCGGTGCATGGGATCGAGATCGACCACCCCCTCATACTTGATGGTCATGACCTTGGCCGTCTTCGGGTCGTCGAACGCATCGAGCGATCGGCTGGTAACCTGGGCCAGGCCGAACGAGGTGATCGGGTTTTTCGCCTTGCCGATCCTGGTCGGAAGATCTGCATCCAGGATGCGGACCTGCGGCGGCATGAACAGCAATCCATGCCGTTCGCGGATGAGCAGTTTCCCGTCGTTTTGCCCGGCCACATACACGGATTCGAAGAACGGCATCCTCTCGTCGTCCCACTCGAACTTGACGCTGAAGGGTGTCTTGCGGAATCGGGCCCGGATTATCTCCATGTCGGTGAGTTGCGGCACAACTCCCAGCCGTTCCTGGCGATAGAAGGTGAGCTGATACTGTTCCATTGCGTCGCAGCGGGTCTTCAACCTGCGCAGGCAGGCCACGGGATCGGCCGCGATTCGTTGCCCTTCACGAGCGTACTGTTCCTGCGGTGTTTCGACACGACTCTCGATCTTCGCGCCGGGTGCACCGCAGCCGCCGAGGATGGTCATGATGGCGATGGCGGCCGCCGTGAGGACTTGGCCGGTTGCGGCACGATGCCACAGGCCGGCCGGTCCAGAGTGTGGTGATCGGTTTGGGGCGGAGGGCTCACTTCTCAAGGTTCATCTCCCGTTTTCAGTAATCATGCGTTACCGTCCGGTGGTGCCGGACGATCACATCGTCGTCGTGGCTATGATCCCACAGGTACTCATCCACCAACCAGCAGGGCAGGTCCGCTCGCCGCATCCGGCGCAAGGCCTCGACCATGAGATCAACCGCTCGGACGGTTCCCGCCCGCAGTTCGATTTCTTCCGGGCTTCCGGATTCGATCAGTTGTTCGGACTCGATCCTCGCCTCGAACTCGCCCGCCAGGACCATGACGCCTAAGTGGCGAAGAGTCTGGGGCAGCCGGTAATCGGCGAACGCGGTCAAGCCCGCCAGATTGGTGATCGGTGTGGTCTGGTTCTCCTCGAAGCCGGCGGCCAGATCCGATGCGAAAATCTGGGCCCGCTTCAGGATCGGGATCTGTCGGCCCTTGTAGCCGTGGACATCACGGAAACTCGGAAACGCCTCGCTCACGGCCCCCGCGACACGGACGGCATCGAACCTCGCTTGCTCGGCCAAGTGGATGGCCTCGCCGTCGAACCGGTTCAGCAGTACGCGGCCGGTTTCGTTCAAGATCCTCATCCGCTCCTCGAGCAGGGGAATGTGACTGTCGCCGGCGAACACGGCCTCGCAGTCTGTCGCAGTGGCCGAGGCCCATCGTTCGGCGGTCAGCCAGCCCGGGTGACACGCCACTGCTCGTCGCAGTGCGGCGACCAGTGCGAAGTACCGCTGCCAGCGTCGGCCTTCGTACTCGACCGTCCAGAGCGGGCCGGCCTGCGACCAGAAGTAGAAGTTGAGGCAGTCGATGAGCAGAATCCAGCGGGCGACGTCTGCCGGCCGGCCCAGAAAGCGCAGCGCTGCGGGGCGAGGCGCAGGCCGGATCTCGTCCAGTGACACCTGCTTGGCCCACCGCTCGATGGCCCCGGCGTCGATCTGAACACAGTCTGCCCGCTCGATCACCCACCGGCAAGCGCCGCGGACGTCGAACCGTGCGGCGCCCACAAGAGCCTCGTCGCCGGCAAAGCCGTCACTCATCGCTCATTACCCGTCACGTTGGAGCTACGCTTCCCTCTCCACTGCCGTCGCGATTGCCTTGATCTCCTTCATGATTCTCGCGAAGGTCTGCAGGGTCACCGATTGTCCTCCATCGGTCATGGCGTGCTCGGGATCGTGGTGTACCTCGATCAGCAGTCCATCCGCGCCCGCCGCCACCGATGCCCGGCACATGGCCGGCACCATATAGGCGTGGCCGGTTCCTTGCGACGGATCGATGACGATGGGCAAGTGCGATTCGCGCTTGACCGCCGGGATGATGGCCAGGGTGAGGGTGTTGCGCACGTATTGCTCGTGTGTGCGGATGCCGCGCTCGCACAGAATGACCCGTTGATTGCCCGCATCCATGATGTACTCGGCGGCCAGGAGGAACTCCTCCAGGGTGGCGATCCATCCTCGCTTGAGCAGTACCGGTTTGCCGGTCTTGCCCACCGCGGTCAGCAGGTTGAAGTTGTGCATGTTCCGTGTGCCAATCTGGAGCACGTCGGCGTACTCGCAGACCAGATCTACCTGGTCGATGCTCATGACCTCGGTGACCACGGCCAGGCCGGTCTGCTCGCGGGCCTCGGCCAGGTACTTCAGGCCCTTCTCGCCCAAACCCTGGAACTGGTAGGGGCTGGTTCGTGGCTTGAAGGCTCCGCCGCGCAGTCCGGTTGCGCCCGCATCCTTCACCGCATGGGCGATTTCCAGCAGCATGGAGCGGTCCTCGACGCTGCACGGGCCGGCCATCACGCAGACTCTCCTCCCGCCGACGGATGCCCCGAGCCGCCCGCCGAGCGGAATGACCGTTGGCTCCGGCTTGGCTACCCGACTGGCGACTTTGTAGGGGGCCAGAATCGGCACGACCCGATCGACCCCCGGGCAGCTCTCCAGCACGCTGCGGTCCTTGAGGCGGTCGTCGCCGATCACCGCGACGACTGTCCGTTCCGTCCCGACGATGACGTGATCGATCAGGCTCATCTCGCGGATCAAGTGGCAGACGTGGTCCACGTTTTCCCTCGGACATCCTTCCTGCATAACGACGATCATGGCTGAGACTCCCTTCCGGCCCATCTCGATAGGCGGACAGGCTTCCAGCCTGTCGGTTGACCGGCAAGATACCGGTCCCCCACCTACCAGGGTAGGCCCACATGGTCATTCGCCCGCGCGTGGCGCAGGGCGCGAGGTTCTTTCTCGATATGATACGCTGATTGTCCTTCCGTTACAGGTTCTCTGAGTGTATGACGCCGTGAGGGTGCCGTCGAAGGGCCGCCCAGCAGCCGAACGACGGCTAGCGAAACAGGAACGTGCATCGGCCGATTTGTTGGCGTCGGCGCTTGAGCATATCAGGATTTCCCCAGCACTTCGCGCCCACCGAGGTAGGGTCGCAGGGCCTTGGGCAGACGGATGGTTCCGTCTTCGTTCTGGTGATTCTCGACTACCGCGATCAGGACCCGGGGGCTGGCGATGACCGTGTTGTTCAGCGTGTGGCAGAACTTGAGGTTTCGGTCCTTGTCGCGATATCGCAGCTTGAGCCGTCGGGCCTGGAACTCATAGAAGCGCGAGGCCGAGTGGGTCTCGCCGTAGTTGCCGCGTGAGGGCATCCACGTTTCGATGTCGAATTTCTGCACCTGTCCCTGCCCGAGGTCGCCGCTGCACACGTTGACCACCCGGTAGGGCAGTTCCAGCTTGGCCAGGACGTCCTCGGCGTTCTGGAGGATCTCCGCGTGGTGCTGGATCGAGGTCTGCTCGTCGTTCCGGCAAATGATGACCTGCTCGACCTTGTCAAACGTGTGGATTCGGTACAGTCCATAAGTGTCTTTGCCGGCCGCTCCAGCCTCGCGGCGGAAGCACGAGCTCAACGCGAAGTATTTCTTGGGGAGTTCCTCGTCGTCGAGAATCTCGTCGCAGTGATAGGCGGTCAACGGCACCTCGGCCGTGCCCACCAGGCTCATCTGGTCGCGCTCGCAGCGGTAGGCCTGCTCCTCACCACCCGGGAAGTAACCGGTGCCGACCATCATGGCGTCCCGGACGAGGACGGGCACGCCGAGCTGAACGAAGCCACGCTCGTTCATCAGGTCCACGGCGAGCTGCAGCACCGCTCGGTGCAAGGCCACGCCTAGCCCGCGGAGCACGTAGTTGCGGGCACCGGCCAGCTTGACCCCGCGTTCGACATCGAGCATCCCCAAGTCGGTCAGCAGGGTAACGTGGTCTTTGAGCTTGAAGCCGGGCTGCGGCACCTGGCCGACCCGGCGGATCTCGACGTTCTGGGTATCGTCCTGTCCGACGGGGACCTCGGGGGCGGGAGGCTGGGGGATGGTCAGCAGCAGGGTATCGAACCGGTCGCTGACCTCCTTGAACTCGGCTTCGAGGTCCTTGGTCTTGTTCTTGAGGCCGGCCATCTGGTCGACGAGCTTCTGGGCCTCGGCATTGAGCTGATCGACGGACCGGCCGGCGGCCACCGCGTGCTGATACCACTTGCTCTTGGGGTTGCGGTAGAGGGCGATTTGGCTGCCGGTTTCGTTCTGCTGGTGTTTTAGTTCGTCAAGCTTGACTTGCAGTGCGCGTCGACGATCGTCTAGAGTGCAGAACGCGTCGATATCACAGTTCATCCGTTTGAGCTTGACGGCGTTCTTGAACCGTTCGGGGTCCTGGCGGATGAGTTTCGGGTCGATCATGCAGCAAGGTCCGCTCTATGCAAAGGGGATGAGTCACTCACGAACGCGCCCGGGGGGACTCGAACCTCCAACCCTCTGGTCCGAAGCCAGATGCTCTGTCCAATTGAGCTACGGGCGCCTGCCCGGTGTCCGGCCTGATCAAGTCCCGGTGTAGGGCAGCAGGGCGAGGAACCGGGCTCGTTTGATGGCCCGGCGCAGATCGCGCTGCTCGCGGGCACTGGTGCCGGCCCGCTTGCGGGACATGGTCTTGCTGCTGGCGGTCATGAACTTGCGGAGCAGTTCGACCTCCTTGTAGTCGATAATCGGGCCTTTCCAGCCTTCGCCGCCCCGGTCCGCGAAGCGGCGTTTTTCTTGCCGGCGGCCGCCGGACTTCTTCTGTGAATCGTTAGCCATTCGCACGTTTCTCCTGAACCTGTTGCATGATCCGCTTGAACTCCGCCTCATCGACGACCTCGGACTCATCGATCAACATGATCGGAATCCCTTCCCGGATCGGGTACCGCCGCCGGGTGGCCGGGTCGGTGCTGTACAGCCATTCACCCACCTGTTCCAGCCGGGCGTGGCTTTCCGGACAAACGAGGATCTCCATGAGCTCTGGGTCAAGCGTCTGGGCCATAGGTTTCCTGTCCCCGTCTCAGGGTCCGCATGAAGGACAGACTACCCCCGGGGGCCGGTTCGCGGCCCTTGCCGGGAATCCCATAGGGTACCTTCAGAGGGCGGGGGCGTCAAGGCGGCGCCTGGCACGTGCGCGGCCGGTTGACGCGAGACCCTGGATCATCGGATCGCGTGGAGCATCGCTGAAAGCGCCGTTTTGGCCGATCCTTTGGCTGGGACCTATCATTGTGCGATGGCGGATGCCCCGAAAGTGGCCGTGTATGTGGCGTGAGATCATGCAGCTTGACGGCCGTTTGTCCGCCCAGTAGCGGGACCGACGCGGATGAGCCATAAACCAATCACACTCAAGGAGTTGCGCGGCAGCGGGTGGGAATCCAAGTCGGTCAAGGGGGAATTGCACGACAATTTTCTGCGTATGCTGCGCGAGGGTGACGAGCTGTTTCCCGGCATTGTGGGATACGAAGACACGGTGATCCCGGAGATCAACATCGGCTTGCTCGCTGGGCACGACATGCTTTTTCTGGGCGAGAAGGGCCAGGCGAAGAGCCGGCTCATGCGGTTGCTGGTTCGATTCCTTGACCCGGAGCTACCCTATCTGGACATTCCCGACTGCCCGGTTCACGAGGATCCGCTCAAGCCGGTCACTGCGGTCGGCAGACGATTACTGGCTGAGCACGCCGAGAACGAGGTGCCGATCGCGTGGTGGCCGCGGGAGCAGCGATACGCCGAACGGCTCAGCCCGGGCACGAAGTTCGCCGACATCATCGGCGAGATCGATCCCGCCAAGCTGGCCGCGGGGACCAGCCTGTCGGCCGAGGAAGCCCTGCACTTCGGCCTCATCCCGCGTATGCACCGTGGGATCTTCGCGATGAACGAGCTGCCCGAGCTCGACGAGCTGGTGCAGGTCGGCCTGTTCAACATCCTGGAAGAGCGGGACGTGCAGATTCGTGGTTTTCCAGTCAAGTTCGATATCGATGTGCTGATCCTGTTCTCCGCGAATCCAGCGACGTACAACCGCAGCGGCAAGGTCATTCCGCAGCTCAAGGATCGGATTGGTACGGTCATTCATACCCACTATCCGCGGCAGCGCGAAGCGGGCATCCGGATCATGGAGCAGGAAGCGGGTATCAGCCTGGACGGCGAGTTCCCGGTGCAGGTTCCGCCGTTCATGAAGGAGATCGTCGAGCAGATGAGCATCTGCGCCCGGCGATCCAAGTACGTGGATCAGCAGTCGGGGGTCAGTGCCCGGCTGAGTATTGCCAACTACCGCACGATGGTCGCCAGCGCCCGCCAACGGGCGGTGCGGCTCGGGGAGCGGCCGGCCGTCCCTCGGATTTCCGATCTCGCCCATCTCCAGGCCTCGTCGCTCGGCAAGCTTGAACTGGACATGATGGGTTCACAGCAGATGTCTGAGCGGCAGGTGCTGGACGCCATCCTGGCCGAGGCGATCCGCACGGTGTTCGATGAATATGTCGATCGGCATGGACTGGAGGAGATCACCGGTGTGTTCTCCAAGGGAGTGAAGATCGAGGTGGGCGACATGTTGCCGTCGTCGCACTATGCCGAACGGGTGCAGCGGATACCGAAGATCTGGGAGAAGGCCTTTGAGGTGAACCCGGCGGACAGCCCCGCGGTGCGGGCTTCGTGCGTCGAGTTTGTGCTCGCCGGGCTCCACGCCAAGGACCAGATTTCCCGCAGCCAGCGTCATGGCAGGATCACCTATGAGTTCTGACCAACCACCGAGCCCGGCCGACCGGCAACGTCTCGGTGGAATCATCCACACCTACCAGAAGTATGACCCGAAAAACTTCCCGAGCCCGACCGCGCCGATGCCGGACGTGGTCGCCCCGGCGTTTGACCACCTGCTGGCGTATGGCAGCCTGCGGGAGCTGACCGAAGAAGAATTGGCCCGGGCGGTCCGGATCGATCCCAGCCAGATTGCCTTGCTGGGGCCGAGCCTTGGATCGCTCATTACCATGCTGCTGGAGCGGAAGCGCAAGATCCTCACGACGTATGAAACCGACACGGTTCAGGAGGAGATCCGCCGGCGCTGGCAAGAGGAATACCGGCGCGTCGGCGCACCCAAATGGCTGGCCGAGTCGTTTCGCTGCGCTGCTCGCGGCGAGCAGCTTTACGACCTCGAGCGGCTCTGGTATCGAGTCGAGCGCCGATCGCCGGAGCTTGCCGGCCGGCTGGTCTCGCTCATGGAGTTGCTCGGGGAGAAGTACCAGGTGGACGAACTGGCGGCCAAGTACGAGTTCACCGGCCTGACCTCGATGGACATCCCCAAAGCCCTGGCGGTCAAGGAGGAGCTGGAGAGGATTGACCGGCTTTTGGAACAGCTCAAGAAGGCGTCGGAGACCGGGCAGATCGGGATCATCGACATGCAGGGCCTGTCGGAGTTCGCCGAGCCGGGCGACATCGAGCGGCTGAATGCCCTGCAGCAGTACCTTCAGGACTACCTCCGCGAACTGGCGGAACGACAAGGGCTCGAGAGGACGAGAGGCGGCTACCGCCTGACCCCGAGGGCTTTCCGTCTATTCCAATCGCGGCTCCTGCGGGAGATCTTCAGCGATCTGCAGGCCGCCCGATCCGGCAGGCACACCGGCCCGATCCTCGGCGAGGGGGCCATCGAGACCCAGCAGACCAAGGCCTACGAGTTCGGCGACTCGCTGACGCACATGGACATTCCCGCTTCGATGGTCAATGCCATGATCCGCGACGGTCCGAGCGTTCCGGTGCGAATGAGGCCGGAGGACATCGAGATTCACAGGACCCGAAACAACCCGAAATGTGCCACTGCCGTGTTGATCGACATGAGCGGCTCGATGCGTTACGGCGGCCAGTACATCAATGCCAAGCGCATGGGCCTGGCCCTACACGGGCTGATCTGCAACGAGTATCCAGGCGACTTCCTGCAGTTCATCGAGATGTACACGTTCGCGAAGCCGCGGCACATCTCCGAGTTACCCGGCCTGATGCCCATGCCGGTGACCCTGAACGAGCCTTCCGTCGCCCTGAAGGCGGACATGAGCCGCACGGATCTCACTGAGTTCGACATTCCGCCGCACTTCACCAACATCCAGCACGGCCTACAGCTTGCGCGGCAGTTTCTCACCGTGCAGGATACGCCGAACCGCCAGATCATCCTGCTGACCGACGGCCTGCCCACCGCTCACTTCGAAGGCAGGTTCCTTTACCTGCTTTATCCGCCGCATCCACTCACGGAAGAGGCCACGCTGCGCGAGGCCCGGCTATGCGCCCGCCAGGGTATCACCATCAACATCTTTCTGTTGCCCAACTGGTCCCAGTCCAGCGAAGACATTCAGTTCGCCCATCGAGTGGCCGAATCCACCCGCGGACGGGTCTTCTTCACCGGCGGCCGCGACCTGGACCGGTACGTGGTCTGGGATTACATCCGCCGTCGCCGGCTGCTCATTGCCTAGGTTGAACGCCGAGCAGTCTGGTACGACGCAGGGGGGAAAGTATGGCTGGGCAGGGGCGTATGGTGAGCGTAAATGCGGAAGAGCCGCGGGGCAGGTATGATATAAGCGGTTACCGGCGTGGATGGCCCGAGGTTGATTTCGGGGCGCGGCTGCCGGCACGATCGGGAGGACGCCATGGGGAGACTGCCGGCTGTTGCCCTGGTTCTGGTTTGTACTGTCGCCGAGGTGCGGACTGAGGCGGTACAGACGGTTCGGTTGATGCTGCCGTCGCAGGCGGACGCGGCGGTGGAGAACATCGGGCGGATCCTGGCTCGCCAGATCGAGCGTCGGTGTTCGGCGAAGACGGTGACCAAGGGTGAGGCGCCGCTGGTGCTGGAACTGGCCATCGAGCCGGGTATCGGGCCAGAGGGCTACCGCATTGCCGATGGCGGCGCCGGGCAGATCCGCATCAGCGGCAACGAGGCTCGCGGGTTGCTCTACGGGGTAGGTCGGTTCCTGCACAGCTGCGCGTACGATGAGCGGGGATTCACGGCCGGCGCCTGGCGCGGCGTCTCTTCGCCCAAGATGCCGGTTCGGGGGATCTACTTCGCGACTCACTTTCAGAACTACTACCAGGCCGCTCCGATCGAGGAGGTCGCCCGGTACGTGGAAGAGCTTTCGCTGTGGGGCGTGAACAACTTCCTGGTCTGGTTCGGCATGGAGGAGTTCACCGGAATCAACGATCCCAAGGCCCAGGCGATGATTGCCCGGTTGCGTGCCGTGTTGCAGGTGGTCAAGGATCTGGGGCTGGATGTGAGCCTGGGCTGCATCTGCAACGACGGGTATGCGAATGGCCCGGCCGACCTGCGAGCGGACGACAGCACGGTCGGGCACGCGGGATACCACACCCACAGGGGCAACCGTATCTACAATCTCGGCAATGAGTTATGCCCCAGCAAGCCGGGGGTTCCGGAGATGGAGCTGGGCTTCTGCAAGGAGCGGTTTGACGCGTTCAGGGGTATTGGCATCGACTACTGGTTCATCACCCCGTACGACAACGGGGGGTGTACCTGTGCGCAGTGTGCCCCCTGGGGGGCCAACGGGTATCTGCGCATGGCCGAGATGCTGGCCAGGGCCTATCGCCGCGACTATGGCAAGGGGAAGGTGGTGCTGGGGACCTGGTATTTCGATCGCTGGGCGGATGGCGAGTGGGAGGGGATGACGGCCAAGTTCAAGGCGAAGAAGCCGGACTGGGTGGACTACATCCTGGCCGACAACTTCGAGGAGTATCCGCGCTATCCGCTGGAGAAAGGCGTGCCAGGCGACTTCCCGCTTCTGAACTTCCCGGACATCAGCATGTACGGGCAGGATCCGTGGGGTGGGTATGGGGCCAATCCGCATCCTGAGCGGCTCCAGAAGCGATGGGATGAGACCCGGGCCAAGCTGTCCGGAGGGGTTCCGTACTCCGAGGGTATCTACGAGGATCTCAACAAGGTGATCTGCGTCCAGTTGTATTGGTCGCCCGAGCGGCCAGCCATCGAGACGGTCCGGGACTATGCCGCGTATGAATTCTCGCCTGCGGCGGCCGATGATATTGCCGACGTGGTCAAGATCTTCGAGGCCAATCACGTGCGGGCCGGGATTGGCGAGAGTGCGGTCAAGGCCTACGAGCTGACGGAGCGGATCGAGGCTCGGATGACGCCGGAGGCTCGCAGAGCCTGGCGGTGGCGACTGTTCCGCATTCGGGCGGCGATCGACCAGGAGCTTTACAGAAACAGTAAGGGGCAGGGGCGAGACGAGGTGTTCCGCAAGGCATACGAGGAACTCGTCGAGATCTCCCACGCCAGGAATGCCTGGCCGATGTTGCGCCCGGTGTTGATTTCGGCGGTGAGGGCGAAGTGACCGCCGGTTTTCCTGGCCAGCCCTCTGATCGACACGGACCCGCCTCTGCATCGCGATGCCGGATACGCGCTGACCGATCCGACCAAGGTATCCGTGTTTGTCGACGACATGCCCAAGTGGAATGTTACCACCTCGAAGAGCTACACGGGCAGCCCGAGGTCTATCCGCCGCGAAGCGATCAGGGAGGGCCACCGCACGGGCCTGAGCGTGACAGCGCATCTCGGGGCCTACTCGGCTCCGGACGCGGTGCCCGACGGCATTGACGGGCTGGAGCACATCTGGTCTCTTTTCAACGACGTTATTCCGGCTGAGGTGGTCGGGCAGCCGGGCCACCGGGCCAATCTCGACCTGCACAACCCGACGGCTCAGGACCTGAACGCGGCCTTGGCCGGACGAAAGGCCAACGTCACGCCGACGCTGGTCGTGTTCCGCAACATCACCTGGAACCTCGCAGGCATGTGCCGTCTCTTCCGGACAGCCCGTCGTTTCACGGCCGTCGCCTTACAGCCGGTGTGCCGTTCAGCGTAAATACCTCTTTGTAACATCCAAAACTTCTTTGTTTTCCTGTGGAGCGCTACGGGGCCACACGGTAGAGATGTGCCTCGTAGCCGTTGAACGTGTCGGTCCAGCGTCCGTCGGCGGCGTCGAGCGTACGCTTTTCGCCCAGGACGGTCACGGTCATCTTTCGGTCCTCGGTGCCCAGCGTGAACGTCCCGGTGGTCTGGCCGTCTCGCATCGCAATGGCGAACACGTACGTGGCCCCTGCGGAGCGCTTGTTGAGCAGACGAATCGGGACCTCGGGATTCGAACTGACGACGGTTGCCAAGCCGGGCTGCGTCGGGCTGTTGAGTACTGGGGCCAGCTGCTGAATCTGACGATTGAGCCGGCCCACCGACTCACGCACATCGGGGTATGCCAGGATCCCGGCCTCAATGAACTTGGGCTTGAACTCGTGAGCGAAGTAGAGCACACCTTTCGCTCCGTGGATCAGAGCCATCCACACGATTGAGCGAATCTGTTCCGGCGTGGGCCGGGTGTCCGGATCGCCGATGTGCGTGGTTTCGATGCAGGCCCACACCGGTTTGCGGTCCTGCGACCATTTACGCAGCCGTTCAACTCCCTGACCGACGTACCACAGGTTGCCGCGCACCTCCCTGCGATTGTGCGTCACCGGGTAAATGTCGAACGACAGGATGTCGGCGCCTTTGACGTACTCGGTATAGTCCTCGGGGTGCCGCGTTCGCACGCCTCGGCCGTACCAGTCGTCCCAGGCAACCCCCTGGCCCAGATTGAGGACCACGGGCCGCGTCGGATCGAGCTTGCGGATCCGCCGGTAGTCATCGAGGATCTTCTCCGGCAAAACGGGTGGGTCGTACCCAGCGCCGGATGGTTTCTCCTGGGCGTTGTCCGGTTCGTCGCCGTGCATCCACCCCACGATGATGCGTCGTTCCAGGTGTTTCCTGGCGAACTCGTTCTGTTCGCAGATGACCGGCATTGCGGCTTTTTCCAGTTCCTGCAGTTGCTGCTCCGTGGGTCCTTTCCACAACCCGCAGAAGAGATTGATGCCGATCGCCTTGTACTTGGCCGCGTTCGCCGGTGCCTGCAACCAGACCGCAATGGGGAAGAAATCGGGCCGCTCCGGCCAGCCCCGCTCGAATCGGGCCGCCGGCTGTGTCGGGGTTTTGGTCGCAGGCTCGGAGTTGTCCGCCTCCGGTGCTGGTCGTTGCCCGGGGCTCTGACCCTGGCTCGGATTGCACCAGGTGAGGGCGATTCCAGCAAGCAGAGTGACGCACGCGATGTGTCGGCAGCCACGTGTCATGGCGAGACTCTCCATTCTCCCAGTCTGGATCCGGCAGGGAACCCAAAGGGACGATACACCTCGCAGGTCAGGTCGCGCGAGCATTGTCAGTCTTGTGCCGCACTCGTGCAAGTGCTCGAAATCCTCGCGACAATCCACCGGCGTATGCTTGTGCCTGTAGCCGCGAAGTACTATGCTACGCCTCAGAGGTGATCTGACCGATACCGCTTGTGCGATGCCCGGCTGTGGGTGTCAATCGGGCTGCGTGACGGGGATCAGTCATGGATCGGGTATCTCACGAGGACAGTGGTTCGACGCTCCGACACCTGGTCGACGTGGTGAAGGGACCTGACCGGCGAGGGGATTGCGGACAGGCGGTTCCCGTCAAGGTGGCGGAGGAGCGGGTCAAGTGCATCAACTGCGGGTATATCCAGGAGGGCCAGCGGGTCGATCGATGCCCGGAGTGCGGCTTGCTCTGGGCGTCACTGCTCCATGACCCCACCTGCTGGAGCTTCCAGCCGAACAGCCGCCACCTGTTGCTGACCGCCCTGGATGTCTGGCGGTGGGATCGTCGCACGCGGGTGAGGACGGCGCTGGTTCCGATCACGCCGGAGTCGGCACGGTTCGCGAGTCTTTGTGCCTTGGTCTCCGCAGTCATCCTGGCGATCGTCTTTACGGTGGTTCTGAATGGCGGTTCAAGCTCCGGAGAGCCACCGATTGCGCTGTTTGCCGCGGAGATTCTGTTGGGCAGCGTCCTTGGTTACGGACTGCTCCGGGTGGTGATCTGGGCGATGCGCCTGACTTTGCAGGGCACTTGGCGCCGCGGACTGTGTTTCGTGCCAGCGTCGATTCACTATTCGGCGGCCTGGTGGTTGCCGATCGCCCTGTTCATGCTGCTGTTCGCTGCGTTCTTTGCGGCAGATCCCCGATGGGATGATCGAGCCGTGGTGATGTCGTTGGCGGCTTTGTTTGGAGTAGTCGCCTGGGCATCTTGGCTGTGGAGCAGCGTGGGCGAGAGTGGACACGTATCTTTCCCAGGCTTGCGGATTGCGGCCCTGGTGATTGTCTTCTTCATCGCCGCATACCAGATGACCGCCTGTCTGTGGGCGCTGCAGCAAGTGAATTCTGCCACAGCCTTCGTCCGGGTTGTCACGAAGCCGGGCGGTCCGAATGCCCTGGGCCAGACGGCGCTCAGCACGCCGGCCGTTGTCCCCCGGACCTATGCCCTGGTGGTGGACTGCATTTCCGGGGGCGACGAGCAGCTTGTTCTTTCAATCGTCAGCCGGCTCGGTGCTTCTTCCCAGACATCGGTGGTGTTGACCGGGCAAGGGGCCACGGTGGGGGCCATAGAACAAGCCTTTGAGCAACTGGGCAGCAGGATCCGCAAAGGGGATCGCTTCATCGTCTACCTCAACGCGATGCAAGTGGAAGGCGGAAGGGGGGCCATCCAGGTCGCCAATGGCCGGTTGGCTGTTCAGAAGCTCAGGTACTGGATCTCGACGACTCAGACAAACCGGACTTTCGTGATCTTTGACTGTCCCTCCGGCGAGGGGTTGATCGAGGGGCTTCGGGGGCCCTGCAGCGCGGTGGTGCTGGCCTCGAGGGACTATCGGAGCGCCGCGTTTCGTTCAGGCTTGACACCGTTCTGGCAGGCCATGACGGACCCTGAAGCCGACTGGAACGTCGACGGCCGAATCACGATCAAGGAGGCGGACCTTCATTCGCGCGAGAAGCTGGACAGGAGGCCGGGCCGACGCATGGTGTCGAGGCGTTTGCCCGCGGCATACAACGGAGGGCCTGAGGCGATCGGCATGTTGCCACCCAAGCTTGAAACGCTGGGCGACGTTGATGCGGACGACTTCTATGTCCAACCTTCACCGTCTCCATCGAGGGCGTCCCAACCTTCGTCATGACATGAAGAACTCCGGCCGTCCTGTCCTTGATGCGGTCTCTGCCGGCTCGGCCAGCGTACGCAGGCTGCTCGGCGGGTGCGGCTCCTGGTCTGCCAAGGGGGGCATCGGTGGAGCATGCGTGTCGCAAAGAAAGAATTGAATTACGCAAAAGCGCCATGGAGTCCGCAAAGGAGATCGGGTACACTGAATGAGTGGCCGGTGCTGAGGGTGCCGCCGGGGAGCGAGAGGGGGCTGAGAGGCTCGGACTACGGCCGGTCGAGCGGTCTATGGCCTTGCCCAAGGATGGGTGTAGAAGCGCTCGGCGTGGTGGGGAGCGCAGAGGACGGCCGCTGCAGTCCCCAATGAACCGGTTGATGGTACAAGGCCGATTCGGATCGCGACGTTCTGCAGGCTGATCCGCGGACCGAGCTTTCGATCCGCACGCCAAGCCGGGCGATGGACACCTCGCCATCGCTCGGCTTCCTTGTTGGAGTGGTTGGGCACTACCTCCCGTGGTCCGCGCCGGGCACCGCGTTCCTGCAGGACGATCTGCGATTCCCCTGACAGCCGAGCAGGAGGTCGCCACCAGTAGGTGGTGCGTCAAGCGGCTTTTGCGTGCGGTGAAGCCTTGTGATTGGTGGAAGGGCGCTGTCCGATGCAGTTCGGCGGTCGATGCAGTTCGCGGCCTGAGGTCACACCCTGAGGCACTTGACCTCGCTCGTGCGGTCCTTGAACTCCCCGGCCGAAGTGGGGCCTGCGATATCGACCGGTCAGCCGGTGAGGGCAGGGAGCGGGCATCGACAAGGCGGGACGGCCGGATTATTATGGACCAATGGTCCTTGTCCCTGTCGTCCTGAGCAGCCAATTCAGGGGGAGCAGCCCCAATTTGGAGAGCCACAGATAGAGAAGCGACACTGCCGCTATTGGGGTAGCGTTTAGCCACCGTAGCTCAGTTGGCAGAGCAGCGGTTTTGTAATCTCAGCTTTAATTGCGCCGCGCCATCGAGAGCGCGGTTTTCAAAAGTCTATTTTCCCATCTATTTTCCCACTATTTCTCGCCCCGCTTTCGGTCGCTTGAAATTCGCCCCGCACCATTCCCTTCCGCCGAGCCTCGTGGCCGCTTGGTCGGCGGTATCTCAAGCAGCGCCGGGTCACGGTTCCCCGCTGGACGTGCCGAACAGGTCCTTCATGGCCGCGGTGAAAGCGCCCACGTCGGGCACGAACCGGCCCGCCAGACGATCGCGCACATAGGCTTGAAGCCGCAATACGCCCAGCGCGTCGGCCGTCGTGAAGTGCTGAATCGCGACATCGCGAGCCCCCTGCACGACCGGTTCCTTCTCAAACTCGGCCACCAATCGCCGGACCTCATCGAATTCCTCCTTCGTCAGCATGGCCACGATGCGGTAGAGGTCCAGGGCGTGGTGCTGGGCGAGCTGCTTGCGTTCGTCGTCGATTCGATCTCTGAAGGCGTGCAGCTTCATGAGCAACAGGGTGAACGCGCCGGGGAGCAGGACTTCAGCGGTCACCTGCTCGCCGGTCGACGTGCACCCAGATACGGGTAGCAGGGTGGCGCCCTGCTCGACGCCGATCGCCTCGGGCGTCAGGTAGGCGTGCAGCTCAACTTCCTGCCTCGGCCGGACGCGCGGGGGCTTGATCCGGGCCTCCGCCTTCCGCTCCGCGGGCGTAATCGGCCCAGTCAGCAGATCGACCTTCACACGCCCCTGCGGGGCCTGCTTCTCGAATTGCATGAACTCCACCACCGGCGCGAAACCCAGGTCGTCGAGGGCCTGGCGCAGGGATCGCATTTCGTGAACGCTGACGACCACCTCTGTACCGAGCAGCAGATCGATGTCCTCGGTGGCCCTGGCCGGCGGCCACAGTTCACCGGGGATCAGCGTGCGCAGGTCCTTCTGCGTTTCCAGGTGCCGCTGCTTGAGGTACAGACCAAAACCTCCACCCAGCGTCAGCGGCTCCACGACGCCCTTCAGTTGGCCGGCGAGGTCGAGCAGGCACGTGGTCAACATGTCCATGCTCATCGCGTCTCTCCTCGGCCGGCGCTGGCGAGCGCATTCAGGATGCGCTCCTTCACCTGCTGCGCGGCCTCCTGTTCGCGCTTGTCGCCGGCCTGCAACTCCAGCCAGCATTGCACCGGCGACGCAAATGCGACTCCACTTTCCTCTCGTCGATCAAAGTAGACCTGCGGTTCCTCGGTTTCGAACAACTCGACGTCGGCGAAACGCTGGGTCGGCTCCATCCTGCCGCCGAGAATGCCTGTCAGGGCGCTCAGGTCCGAACAGTAGAAGCGCATGGTCTTCTCCCGGGCCATGACCGCATACTGGTTAACCGATGCTCCCCCGGTCACCGTCACTTGGACGCGCGCTTGTTTCCCGGCCGCACATACCTGGCGATCGATATCCGTATCGCGGACCCGCCAACTGAACTGCTCCACCCTGGTCGCTCGCGGTCGCGTGTAGTTCTCTGCGAGCTTGTCGAGCAACTCCTCCGCCTGGATCAGCCGACTCGACCGGCCTTCTCTGCGGATGATCAACTCGTCCTCCAGCGCGCTGAGCACCTTCGAGACCGTCGAGAGGGATACGTTGCCGCCGCGCCTCTCGATCTCAGCGCGCACATCGCTGACCGAGTCATATCCGGGCCGGGCCAGAAATACCCGGGCGACCATCGAACTTGCCCCTTGATAGACCTTCCTGATCGGCATCGACGCTGGATACGCGTTCGGCTCCCCTTTGCGATACACCAGCAGTTCGCCAGACACCTGGATGATGCCGTTGCCACTCAGGTCGAAGCCACTCATGCCCTCGGCGGCCAGCGTGTCCAACTGCTTGGCCGACAGATACGGCATTACCACCAGCGGTCGCAAGCCCAGCTTCTCCCCGTACCGCCGCGCCTGGCCCATCGCATCCTGGAACAATCGGGGTGTGCTCAGACGTTTAAACTCGGCCACGAACCGCCAGGAACGTCCGCTCCAGGAGATTTGCAGCACCGCGTCAGGACCCTCGTTCGACGCTGCCCGCTCGACGACGTCGATGCGGAGCGGCGGCAGAATGTCGGATCGCTGGCAGAGCTCCCTCAGGATGGCCGTCTCGGTCAACATCGTCATAATTCAGCTCGTTTTCTTGCGCAAGAAAAGCGTATTATGTAGGAATTCTATCGGCGTGCAAGCCTGTTTCCCCCAATTCATGATGGTTTTCTTGCGCAAGAAAAGCTGCAAAACGGAGAACTATCCATAAGTCGTTTTTTATACGTGACTTATGCCTGAAACGGTCCGCACCGATCCCGAACACTCGGCTTGATTCGCGGCACCCTGCCGAATGAGCACACCGGCGCAATACCCCGCCACGCCGTGATGCCGGCTTGGGAAATCAACGCTCCACATCCAGCTCACCGTTGACAAGCACTCGCCAACGTCGGTTTTCGCGAGCACGTGCTACAGGGTGTCCCGTTCGCAAAGGCACCGGGCGCGGTCCCTGGCGTTCAAGCCAGGCATGGATCGGATCCGAGAGTTGTCGGGCTCTGACGAGATCGAGGATGTACCCGGTGCGCTGGGCATTCGGCAGGTCCCCAACCAGGCGCAGGGCGGCCAACAACTTCCTGGGATTGAGCGACGGGGACAACTCCGCGATGACCGCCGCCACGTGATCCAAATGGCCGGCTACCTTGGCGAAACGCACCAGGTCCACCACCGTCGTTTCCGGAGTCGACACCCGCATCGACCCCGTGGGCGTCTTGACGTTCACGGTGGACGCCTGCCGGATGTACTTGCTGGCAATGAAGCGAAGTCGCTGCCGGCCTGCCAGGATCGTACGGACCGACCTGTCGGTGACCACCTGGAACTCCTGAGGCTGTTGCAGGGATGCGCCGTGGAGCCCGGCGGCGCTGAGCAGACCCACGTAGTAGGGCAGCCTCATGGCGGTCATCAGGTCATGGATGAACCACGAAGCGGGCGGCGCTCCCGCGCTAAGGTACTCCAGGGGCACGACCACGTAGAAGTAGTTCTTGGCCTTCATGACCCGTCGGCGGCGCTCCAGCCGCTGCAGGGCTTTCTTGATCGCCTCGGGAGACAGGCCGCTGCCCTGGATGGCCTCGGCACGCACGAAGGTGTACTTCCCCCGTGCCTGTTGGTCATCGATCCACTTCTTTAGGGTAACGGCCAAAACCGGGCCCCCAATAAAGTTCTGCAGAACGGGTCGAAAAGTATCCCTTTATGCAGACTGTTATATCGGCATTTCGCCCGGGGTCAACCACTCCTTGCCGAGTCGCGGTTTCCGCTACCGAGTCGGGGGCCTGACGGATTGCCCGTTCCGGAACGGCATCCCGGCCGCGCCGATCCCGCCGGGGGAATCGCCGCCTGGGACCCATTACGGCTGGGACCTTCTTTGATGGACGCGCTCACCGTGCGGGAAGACAATCCCACAGATGCCCTGAAAGGCGTGCTGGAACCAGTTGGTGGCTGCAATGGGTAACGACAGCAGTCTCGTCAATCACCGGTCCCCTCCTGAGGACAAGATCTCCCTGTTCAGATCACTCTTCCGCGGGCGGGACGACGTCTACGCGCGCCGGTTCGAGAGTCGCCGGACCGGCAAATCCGGCTACCAGCCCGCCTGCGCCAACGAATGGGCCCGAGTCCTGTGCGAAAAGCCGAAGATCAAGTGCATGGTGTGCCCGAACCGACACTTCCTGCCGGTCACGGATGACGTGATCCGCTGGCATCTCTCCGGCCACGATGACGACGGCCGCGACTTTGTCATGGGTGTCTATCCCATGCTGCAGGACGAGACCTGCCTTTTCCTGGCTGCCGATTTTGACAAGGCGCAGTGGCGTGAGGACGCGGCCGCGGTTCTGAAAACATGCCAGGAAATGAACCTGCCGGTCGTCGTCGAGCGATCGCGCAGCGGCAACGGCGCACACCTGTGGCTATTCTTTGAAGAGGCCGTCCCGGCCACGATAGCTCGCAAGCTGGGGGCAAACATTCTCACCGAAACGATGGAACGCCGGTCCGACATCGGTCTGGACTCATACGATCGCTTCTTCCCGAATCAGGATACGCTTCCCCATGGCGGGTTCGGCAACCTGATCGCCTTGCCTCTGTAGAAGCAACCTCGAGAACGAGGCAACAGCGTGTTTCTCGACGAGAATCTTGTCCCCCACCCAGACCAATGGGCGTATCTGGCAACAGTTGAAAGGATTGGCCGCTCCCGGGCCGAGGAGATTGTGCGTGAGGCTGAAGGAAAGGGGCGTGTACTCGGAGTGCGCCTCGCCCTGGGGGATGATGACGAGGCCGCGCCGTGGAACTCGCCACCGTCGCGTCGCTGCAAGGAACCGCCGATCGCCGGTCAGCAACCCGAGGCTCTGGAACTCGTGCTCGGAAATGAGATCTACATCGCCAAGGACGGTTTGTCTCCGGGCCTTCGTAATCGGTTGGTCCGTCTCGCTGCATTTCAAAACCCGGAATTCTACAAGGCCCAGGCGATGCGCCTGCCCACCTACACCAGGCCTCGAGTGATCGCTTGCGCCGAGGATCATTCCCATCACATCAGCCTGCCGCGCGGATGCCTGGATGATGTGCAAGAGATACTGTCGGATCTGAAGATCAAGGTCGTGATCCGAGATGAACGGTTCAAGGGCAAGCCTCTGGATGTTGTGTTCAGAGGTGATCTGCGCCCGGAACAAAGAGCAGCCGCAGAAGCCATGCTGGCCGAGGACACCGGGGTGCTGTCTGCGACCACTGCGTTCGGGAAAACCGTGATTGCCGCCTGGTTGATTGCGCAGCGGGGCGTGAACACACTGGTTCTGGTGCATCGTCGCCAATTGCTGGAACAATGGATTGAGCGCTTGTCCACTTTTCTTGGTCTACCGGCCACAGCCATCGGCCGCATCGGCGGTGGCCGCAAGAAGCCGACCGGCCTGCTCGATGTGGGAGTGATCCAGAGCCTGGTGCGCAAAGGCGTTGTGGATGACATTGTTGGTCAATACGGTTATCTCATCGTGGACGAATGTCACCATTTGTCGGCCCACAGCTTCGAGCAGGTGGCCCGCCGGGCGAAAACAAGATTCATCACCGGCCTTTCTGCCACCGTCACCCGTAAAGACGGTCATCATCCGATCATTTTCATGCAGTGTGGCCCCATTCGCCATCGCGTCGACGCAAGGCAGCAGGCCCGAGCCCGTCCCTTCGAGCATACGGTGCATGTCCGCCCGACTGCGTTTCGTCCAGCGCGAGCCGCCGACCCGGATGTTCGACGTCAATTCCACGACCTGTACGACGAACTGATCGCCGACGAGGCGCGAAACAGGTTGATCTGCGATGATATTCTGCAGGCCACGCGGGACGGGCGATCGCCAATCGTGTTGACGGAGCGCAATGACCATGTCGATCTGTTGGCCGCTGCCCTGTTGTCGCAAGTGCCGCATCTGATCGTGCTTCGTGGCGGCATGGGCAAAAGGCAGCACGATGCCATCACCGCTCAACTGAAGGCCATCCCAGACAACGACGGGCGCGTCCTGCTGGCAACGGGCAAGTACATCGGAGAAGGCTTTGACGACGCCCGTCTGGACACGTTGTTCCTGACGCTGCCGATATCCTGGCGAGGAACGGTTGCCCAGTACGTCGGCCGGTTACATCGGCTGCACGATGGTAAGAAAGAGGTTCGTGTGTTCGACTACGCCGACCTCAATGTGCCCATGTTGGCACGGATGTTCGATCGGCGTTGTCGGGGATATGAGGCCGTGGGTTACACGATCCTGCTGCCGGCTAGTGCGGTTCCCGGCTGGCCGGCCGACGTGCCGTTGCCGATCGATCCACAATGGAAACAGAACTACGCGGCCAGCGTTCAGCGACTGGTTCGCGATGGCGTGGACACCTCGCTGGCGAATCTGTTTGTCTGCGTGGCACGGACTGTAACTCCCGATGCGGAGGGAGCGAGCCGGGCGCGGAGTTCGACGGAGGCGTTTCTCTATCATCGCCTGGAAACCCTGCCGGAGACGGCGGGACGGTTTCGTCTGAATGTTGAACTGCCAATCCCCTTTGACGGCCGGGGGCGTATGGAGGTTGACTTGCTCTGCGCGGACGCGCGGGTAGTCGTCGAACTGGATGGACCACAACATCTGGATATCGATGCCTACCGCCGTGACAGGCGAAAGGACACGTTGCTCCAGGAAAACGGCTACTTCGTGCTTCGATTCCTGGCCGAGGATGTCGGCAAGCGATTGAATGACGTCCTTGACACCGTTCTCAGGGCGCTGGCGCATCGTCGCGGAGGACGAACCTGACACGCTGGGTTGGAGCTACGCCGACCTGGAGTGCAGCAGCAGGCAACCGTGGGACAGCGGTTCACTTTTTCTCTGGCGAGCGAGGCCGCACCGATCTTGGAAACAAGACTTGCCCGAATTGGCGCAACAGGTCAAATGGCACAGCAGCGGTCTGTATTTTCTCTCCTCAGGGGGGCTCAGGGTATTGCGTAAGCTACTGCGTATGCTATGCTTATCGTACTGCCACCGTAGCTCAGTTGGCAGAGCAGCGGTTTTGTAACCGCTTGGTCTCATCAAGAAAAGCCAATAAAAACGCGGTTTTCCGAGCAGGTGCCAACTTTACTCTCAGAAAGTGCCAACATGACGAAGGGCCCTGATGCTGCCGGCCATTGAGACACCGGCGGTCAGTTGAACCGCTGCTCTCCCATCCGGTGGCCTGCGGTTCAACCAGCCGCTGCTCACCTGTCCAGGCGATTGAAGTCGTCGGGCTTCACGATGACACTCGGTTTCATGCTCGCCCCCGGTGCCCCGCTTACCTCATCGCCCAAAGGCAACTGTTCCCAAACTGGCGCTGCGACGCCCGCAACATCGTGACCGTCTTCTACAACCGCACCAGTTCCGCCCCGGAATCGGGCGGCGACGTGTTCAGCGGTGCCTGGGCCTACCCGGAATCCAGTTCCTGCTGTGGGCGATCGCTGTGGTACTCGCCTCTGCTCGTCGGGAGCATTCTGGGGCAATATGCCTTCGTGTCCGGCGATCCCTGGATGCGTGAGATGGCCGTGCGCCAGTTGATTCTCCAAACCTACGACGCCCATGAAACCGGGGTCACCGAGGACAACATCGACGGCGGCATCATCGTGAACGGCGCCTGGTTCAACATCGCTCATCCGCTGCCGCTGTACTGGGTCCAGATGGCCAGCGGCTGGTTGCCGGAGGAACTGGGCGCCGGCCGTGAAAACCACATCGTCCGCTCCTGTGCGGTGGTGAAATCGGTTTGCTACGGCGACGGAGACATCACGTATTCGACTTTCGACGCCCCACCGGAGACGGTGGATGTGCTGCGGCTGGCCTTTGTGCCCCAGGAGATCACGGCAGATGAACGCGCGCTCCGCGAACGTCAGGATCTTTCGGCCAACGGCTACACTGTCAAGAAGCTGTCCAACGGCGACGCCATCGTTCACGTTCGCCACGATGGCGCAACGAGGATACGAGTGCGCGGCGAGGACCCTCAGCGGGTCCTTGACGGTTCGGCTTTGACGTTTGACGGTGCCTGGACCACGCACGAGAAGACGGAAGCCTCGGGCAGGACATTGCGAACGACAGAGGCCGAGGGCGCTGCCGTGACCCAGACCATCACCGTCGGTCCCGGCGCCACCAGGGTGCGGTTCATGCTCGAGACCGTCCTGCACTGCTCCGTGATGGAGGACCACGTCACCTATTATGGCTGCGATTTCCGGCTTGCCCGCCCGACAACAACGCAGTCTCGCAGCGCGATGACATCGCCTGCGGTTTCTGCCACGCGGACTGTTCTTGACGATCTCGACGCCCCCGCCGAAGCAGTGGTCAAGGATTCGGACATGGAGTACAGTTTTGTGCTGATTCATCGCCCCGGCGACATGAATGAATTGCCGGAGAAGCTGCGGAAGCTTCCGTGTCCCACACTCGCGTTACCACGGGGAATATCCCCGCGCCTGCCATTTCGTCGATGGCGGGATAGCCCACGTTGGCGCCATGGGCTTGTGTCTCCGAAACGGCACCGCAAACAACGTCATCGAGGGCAACCATATCTCCGACTTGGGCGGGGGCGGGATCGGCGCGGGTTACGCCAACGTGGCTTACGGCTATCTGGAGGCAGCGCCGCCTCCGGAGACGAATGAGTACCTGAACTACAGGATCGCAAACAACTATGTCCATCACTGTGGCATGGTGGACTACGGGGCGGTCGGAATCTGTCTGTTCTCATCGCAGGATTCTGTCGTCGCCCACAACCTGATCCACGACACGGCGTACTTTGGCATCGGCTTCGCCGGCAGCCAGGATCCGAAGGCGCCGTTCGCCCGGAACAATACCATCGAATACAACCACATCTACAATGCCATGCAGGTGACGGTGGACGGAGCGGGAATGTATGTGACCTTTGCGCAGGTGGATCGCGGCGGCCTCATCCGGGGCAATCTGCTCCACGACATCGTTCCCAATCGCTTCAACAGCCGGGCGGTCGGGCCCTACAGCGCTACCGGCATTTATCTGGACGGTTCGAACTCCGGGTGTGGTTACGAGGGCAATGTCGTGTGCCGGGCCACCTCGGCCCTCTTCGTGAACGGGCGCGGGCAGGTGACGTGGCGGGATAACCTGTTTCAGAAAAGCGGCACGCCGCCTCCGGAGTTCATCGAGGCGATGCAGGCCTATGCGGGGCTTACGCCGGCTTACCGCCGTGCGCTCCTGAAAACCGAGTCGCCCGCCTGCAATTACTATCCACTCACACAACACAATCCGGCTGCCAACGTGTGGGCCGCTTACCAGTTCCACCTCCCCAAATCGGGGGCGGGAGTAGTCACGGTTTTTCGCCGGGCCGGAAGCGAGGATGAGTCGGCGCGGCTCACACTGCGCGGCCTGGACGCGGCCGTGACGTACACATTCAAGGTGTGGTTGGGCTCGCTTGAACGGGGGGAGCCGGATACCCTGGCTGGAGTTCAAGCCTTGCCAGGCGCGGCACCCGTGCTTGGAGAAGACGATCTGCGGATGAGCGGCGGACAGTTGCTGGAAGATGGGTTGCTGGTGAAACTGCCCGACCACCCGCAAACGGCCTGGATCAGCTATCAGAGTGTCAGTCGCAAGGAGTGAGTGTGAAATGAACCGAATACCAACAATCCTGGGCGTCCTCACACTTCTCGCCGCGATGCTAACGTGCGGCCTGCTTCTCGCGATCTCCAGTGAGGCTGGCGAAAGTCTCCGAACCACGCTCGACGTGGTCAAGCCGCTTATTGAGGACAAGCTGATCCCGGCAAGGCTTACTCACCAGGAGATGACGGGTGGCGAAATCGACCGACGCATCATGGCGTTGATTTACAGCAACTACATGGTGCTCGACCTGGACCGGGATTGGCTGGACAAGTTCAGCAACCGCACGGCCCGGGGTGATACCCGCAATGTGTACTACGGGATCGGCAAGGTCTTGGACGCGGGCAGCCTGTTTGCCCAATACACCGGCGACCCGAAAGTGGCCCAACGCACACAGTACATCATGGATCAAATGCGTGCCTCTCGCGATCCGGACGGATACGTGGGCTTCTGGAAGGTCGAGACGAACAACTACCAGAACATTGTCAACTGGATCCTCCACGAGCAGGAATACTTCAATCTGGCGCTGGTGCGGAACTATCGCACGACGGGGAATCCCCAGTCCCTGGCGGATGCGAGAGTCATGGCCGACTACATCATGCGGTCGTTCCCCGCGAATCCTCAGGGGGAGCACGTAATTCCCGCCGGGACGTCCATCGCCGGCATCACCGAAGGGTTCGTGGAGCTGTATCGGGTCACCGGCGACGCGAAGTACCTGGCCTTTGCCCGGAACTTGCAGTACGAGCCGCACTGGTACTACCTGAAACCGTTCGAGGCGTGGCAGAGGAACACCTCCAAAGCGTACTACCACGTCTACGTGATGCTCTCGCACCTGTACCCCGACACGGAGTTGTATCGTTTGATCGGCGGCGACGATTACCTCAAGAAGAGCCTCTGGATGAAACAGGAATTGCTCGAAAGAGGGCGCGGCGGCTTGCTGGTGACGGGCTCCACCTCCGAAGGGGAGCATTTCACTTACGATCAGAAAGGCTCCGGCAGCATCCAAGAATCCTGCGTTACAGCCTATCTGCTCCGCTGGATCGACAGCCTCATGCGGCTGGAGGGCGATCTGCGGTATGGGGATGTGATGGAACGGACGATCTACAACGCCCTCTTCGGGGCGCAGTCTCCGGACGGACGCCACATCTGCTACTTCACGCCCTTTACGGGGAGGAGGAGTTTTCAAAGCATCGACACCTTCTGCTGCAACGGGAACTTCCGCCGTGCGGTGGCGGAGTTGCCGCAGAAGATCTACTACCGCACGCCGGACGACGGCATTGCGCTAAACCTGTTCACGCCGTCGAAGAAGGCGTTCGACGTGAAAGGGCAGACGGTCACGCTGCTGCAGGAGACCGCGTATCCGAACGACGGTGAGGTGAAGCTGACGTTTTCCACAGCCAAGCCGGTTGCGTTTGCGTTCCGGTTCCGGACGCCGGCGTGGTGCGAGGCCGTCACGCTGAGCGTGAACAGCGAACCGCCGCTGACGCTGGACCCGCAACGCCAGACACTCGGCGGCCACACGCTCGACCGGACCTGGAAGGACGGCGACGTGGTGCGAATCTCGATGCCGATGCAGTGGCGCTTCCTGCGCGGCCGCGCCGTGCAGCACAGCCGGGTGGCGTTGCTGCGCGGCCCCGTCGTGTACTGTGTCGGCAAGGACCAGAATGCCGAGCTGCTCAAGAGGTGCTCCGAGCCGCGCGACCTGGTGATTGACCCCGCTTCGCTCGCCGGACCGGTGCGCGACGAATCGATTCGTCCGGACGGCTTGAAGGTTGCCGCCAAAGCCTGGCTAAAACCGGATGCCACCGGCGAGAAAGCGGACGTCACCCTCACCGAGTTCATTGATCCGAGCGGTCTGGATGTCTATTTCCGGGTGCCGAACGTCGCGGACACCTCACCGGTGCGGCTCATGGACGACGAAATCGTTTCGTGGCCGAACGAGTTCGTCAACGCGCATGTGCTGAAGGCGCTCTACGGCCCAAAGGCGAAGGGTGACATCGAAGGGGCGTTTGAAATCCGCGGCGACGTCGTCGCGGACCTGGCAGCGAATTACGTCAGCCCGCGCGGTCGCACCGACCTGCCCGCAGAGTTTCCCGACAACACCGACGGACGCTGGGCCTGTTACAACTGCGCAAACGGCGGGTTGCTCTCTACCGCCGCGCCCGGCGACGTGACGCCGTTGAACTCGCAATTCAAGGCATTCGGTTCGCCGCTGGGTTACGCCTACGGCCTGGAAGAACAGGGCGATGAACTCGGTTTCGTGTCGAACTACGCTCCCAGCGACCGGCAGGAGGACGCCTGGCGCGCGCACTTCACCGAACAGATGTTCGACCGCGTGCTCTCCGCCGCCGTGCGGTCGCGTTTCCTCTACACCCACCCGGTGGCGGACACGGCGCGCTACAACGTCTTCCGGTGGACGCCCGCCGACAGCCTGCGGAGCAAGGAGGTCACACTGTGCGGCAAGCTGTTTTCGAATCTGGGCAACGGCGTCGCACTGCGCGTCATCCGCTGGCGCGATGCCACGCGGCACGAGGTTCTCGGCACGTTCAACACCAAAGACCTCAAGGTGGGCGCTTGCGGCACCGCCGAGTTTGTCCTGCGGTTGCCACCTGGCGAGGCAGGCCGGCACCTCGACTTCGTCCTGCACAACGCCGGCAGCCACATCTGCGACGCGACCGCGCTGCAAATCACTGCCTTCACCAACGTCTCGCGGACCTATGCCCAAACCGACGTGACGGAGAAAGTGCAGGCGAAGTATCACAACCGCCTCGTGACGCCGCTGGGCGCCTATGCCGAACTTTTCGGCGATCCTGCACCTGGCGCGGAAAAGACTCTAAAAGTCAAAGTGCACTACTGGCGGGACGACTCGGTGAAGTACCTCGAACTTCCGCCTGACTCCCCGCTGGACCTCCGATGACGCAATGTCCGTATGAAACCGGATTATGCGTTGGCGGATCGCGGCGAAGGAAGTAGTGTGTGGATTGGAGTAACGTGCTATGACAGAATCAGGAAATGCAGATGGCGATGCTTGCCCCACAGATTTCGCTGTGTTGGCAAGCCTGTACCGGAACAACTTACTGAACGACGTCGTTCCCTTCTGGGAAGGGCGTTCACAGACTGCGAGGATACAATGACGCATACGCAAACCACGATCACCGGTGTCATTCTCGGATCGCTGCTCTTGAACGCCGGCTGCGCCAGCGTGGTCAAGCGCCCTCTGCGATGGCAGGTCGGCGAGCCCATCGCCACCTACTACGCAGGTCCGGCCGTCACCGATCCCGTGGCCCGGCAGATGAAGGAGGGCGGTTTTAACCTCGTCTGGTGCAGCGAGCAGGAGATGGACACAGCCCGGCGGCACGGCCTGCGCGTCCTGCTGCGGGATGCGCTCCTGTGTCCGCAAACGCTGGACGACCCGGCCCAAGTGGCCAAGCTTGACGCCCTCATCGAGCGGGTGAAGAACCATCCGTCGCTGTACGCATACTGGATCATCGACCAGCCGGGGGCCGCCCTCTTCCCGGGGCTGGGCCGGCTGGTGGCCCACCTGCGTGCGCGCGATCCGGCGCACATGGCCGATATCAACCTGTTCCCGACCTACGCCAACAACGACCAGCTCGGCGTGAAAGGCGACACCGAAACCGCCTACCGGGAATACCTGCGCCAGTTCATCGAAACCGTGAAGCCGGACCTGTTGAGTTACGACCATTACCATTTCGCGGTCGGGCACGATACCGACCAGTATTTCCTCAACCTGGGCATGATCCGGCGGGCCGCGCTGGATGCCGGGATCCCGTTTCTCAACATCGTTCAGGGATGTACGTGGGATCCGGGCATGCGGGTGCCCAATGGCGACGAAATGCGCTGGCTGAACTACACCTCGCTGGCCTACGGCGCGCAGGGCCTTTCATACTACGTGTACAGTCACGCGGGCCACGAGGGCGGCATGGCCCGCGCCGACGGCACAATCACACCCCAGTACGAGGCGGCGCGGGTTCTGAACCGGGAGTTCGTTGCGATCGCCGCCCAGTTGCTGTCGCTGCAATCCCTGGGCGCCTACCACGTCGGCAAGCCGTACCGCGGTGCGGAACCGCTTCCCGCATCGTCGCCGTTCCGGCTCGACGCCGAGGCACCGGGGCAGGATCTCGCGCCTGCGGATGGGATGCTCCTGGGCTGTTTCGGGAAGCCGGGCGAAAACGGAAAGCCCGGGCGGCCGACCCACACCCTGGTGGTGAACCTGAATTACAGGAGCGAGGTCCGTACGGCGGTGACCGGCCCGGGTCCGCTGGAGGTGTTCGACCCGTTGCGGCGAGCATGGAAGCGGACCGACGGCACCCGGGTAACCCTCGCCCTGCCGCCGGGCGGCGGAGTGCTGTTCCGGGCTCGCGAGGTTCACTCGGTCAACGCGGCCCCGTCAGAGTATCCCTCAACGGATCACTTCTAGTATCGCCTTCAACCGTCGGGGCGGTACATCGACTCGCAACGCGGTGGCAAAGCGTTTGCCCACGAGGACGGGAAGCTGTTTCTGTCGGAAGACAACGGCCGCACATGGCCGTGCAGCCTCGCGTTTCCCGACGCCCGTCGCATCACGTTCAGCCACATCCTCAAGAACGGCAACATCGTGTTCGCCACGAACTCGAAGCTGTTCCTCAGCACCGACCGCCTCAAGAGCTGCCGGGAGATTACGGTCAAGGCCCAGGACGGGTCGGATTACCTCCCGCATACGCCGCAGAAGCCAGAGAACCCCGGCTGGTATTTTCACACGCTTCCGGGCGAGGTCTCGTGGGAGGTGAAAGGACGGGAAATGATGGTTTGGGGGAATTACTGCAACGTTCTGGGCGGTGCCACGCCCGTCAACATCTACTACTCGACGGACAGCGGCCGTACGGTGAAGATCGCGTACGCCTTCGGCCGGAACCCCCATTTCCGGGATGACGGCTCTCCCGGCGGCGGCGCGACCGGCACGCTGCTGGGCAACCCCGACAACCCGGTGCTCGCCCGCCACGTCCACACCGTCGCCTACAACCCCGTCGAAAATACTTTCTATGCCTGCACCGGCGATCACGATCGCGGCTTGGGTCACGAGTGCCACTGGCTCAGAGGCACCTATGACGCGAAGCGCGACCGTTGGGATTGGAAGGTGCTGGTGTCCACGAATTCAAACTCGCGATACAAATGCGGCGGCCTCAGCTTCGTCGACGGCCTGGCATACTGGATCAGCGACGCCAACGGGGAGAGGAACGACGCCTACGGTCCCCTGGGCTACGATCGGGGCATATTCCGCTGCGCTCCCGCGGACATCACCGATCCCGCGAAGCACACCCTGCTGTTCAACCCGCAGGTTGAGTCCGGCAACATGATCATTCAGGACGGCTTCATCCTGGCGTCGCGCTGCTGCCCGGCATCGCCCATGAACACGGGATTCATCGTTTCCGCGGACATGGGCAAGACCTGGGCGCAATACGATCTCAAGGAGCTCGGCAAGCGATCGCCCACCCGCTTCCACGGGAAGAACAGCGAGGGCTGGTTCCGCGTGGACTTGAGAACGGGGTGGATCCAGCAGGCGGAGGTGCTGTTCATCAAGCCCAGGAAAGCGAGTCCTGTAAGCGGGGGTTGATCGGGTCTTGAATCGAGGTGCTCGCATGACGGTCATGACCACACGCATCGCAGTTGTTACAATGTCGCTGGCCGCAAGTGCCGGCTGTGGCCGGGGCTTGCCCAGGGCGGACCTCGAATTTCTGCGCGACATGACCCGCGATGTGATCGAAGCCTCGCGTGTCCGGCCGGGATCGAACGGCGGGGGCCGCTGGCCGATCACCAACACGTGCGGGTTCACCCTCGTCACCCCGGGCAAGGATTCTTACACCGCCTACTGGCCGCGCGATTTCTCGATGTCGCTGGATTCCGGATTCATCACCTCGGAGGAATTGCGCAACCACCTGCTGCTGACCTGCCAGGCCCAGAACGACGCCTCCGACCTCAAACTCGCCAACGGATTGCACGTCCCGCCCTGGTCCATCCCTGACCACATCAATTACGACGGGCGACCGGTTTACTATCCGGGCACCTACTCATCGGGCCGCGATCAAGGCAGCGGAGCTTGTGGCCGGGTTCCGCCCATCGACGACCATTACGAGGCGGTTCACATCGCCCATGCGTATTGGACCACAACCCGCGACCGCGAGGTATTCGAGAAGAAGATCCGCGGCCTGACGGTATTTGAGCGGCTGACCAAGGCGTTTGACTGCCCCGTCATCGACCGCACGACTGGCCTGGCCGAGACGACGGAAGCGGACCGTGCCGTGGGCTTCGGCTTTTGCGACGGCGAGAGCCACACGGGCAGGCTGTTGTTCGCCTCGCTGCTGCGATACCGGGCGGCGGGCGAGATGGCCGGGTTGGCCCGTGCGCTCGGGTGTCCGGAACGTATCGGGGACTACCAACAGGCCCAGAGACTGATACGGGCGAACCTGGTTCCGAACTTCGCGGACCCCAAGGCGATCGGTGGCTGGCTGCGAGCTTCGACCGGCCTGAGCCAGCAGGCCGATGTCTGGGGAACGCTGTTTGCGCTTCACCTGGGCGCGCTGGACCGGAACTCAGCGGCGGCGGCCCGCAAGACGGTGGCCGCAGCAGTGCGACGCGGCACTATTAGGCTCGAAGGCGGCGTGCGCCAGGTGCCGACCGATATGGACTTCAGCCCGACGACCGCCTGGGAGCGCTCGTTGTGCCCGCTGAACACCTACCAGAACGGCGGCTACTGGCATACGGCTTCGGGCTGGCTGATCGAGGCGCTGTGGAACGAGGACCGGGCGCTGGCCCTGCAGGTATTCACCGAGATGATGACCCACCTGCGCGACCAGGACTTTCGCCGTGGCGGCGGTGCGCCTTGGGAAGTGTATGGCCCGAATGGACAGGCGCGGCAGAACCCGGTCTACATGGCGTCGGTGGCATTGCCCTACGGCATTCTGAAAGACGGGCTTCTCACGGATTTCCCCGATGTGGTTGTGAAATGGCTCGGCGCGCACAAAAGACGCTGAAGCGGAGAACAAAGAGCGTAACCGCGAGGTTACACGTCGAGACCGGTTCCGTCGCAGCCCAAAGCGCGTCGATGTCAGTGCAACAGGACGACGCCGTATGAATCCGTGCCGCCGTCGCTGCGAATGCGTGCGCGAAGCGTATAGGCCGCGCCGGCTTTCGGCGCCGGCACATTCAGGCGGTAAGTGTTCTCCACGTGGGCCGCGCCGGTGCGTCCCTTGTGGTTGTCACGTCTGATCTCCCGGCCGTCTTCGAACAACGCCACCGACTCGATCTCGAGGGCATGCAGCCCGCGCTGGTACAGCAACACCACCGTCAGCGGGCCCGGCTTGTTGACTTGCTCGGTGATGGTCCACTCGAGGTCCTTCCACGTCTCCGACATCTGCTCCGGCTTCCAGGTTCCGAGCGGCACCCCCGGCTTGAAGTACGGTACGCCCAGGGCCGCGAGCCTCGGAAGGAACGCTCCCACCCGCCGGGCGAACTCCTTGCCGTCTCGCTTGTCCTGCGGTGTCCAGCCGACTTCGGCGAGCGCCAGGATGCGGGGGAAGGTCTTTTCGAACACGCGATCATCCGTGACCAGCTCCGTCCAGAGTTGCGCCTGTGTGCCGAGAACGAGCTTCGCCTGTTCAGGCATCAGCCCCCGCACCGGTTCCAGCGTGTAGATCTTCTCCGTTGTGAGCGAGGCGTTGCCGAAGGCGGAGTCTTCGCATCTGTCCCGCTCCAGCGCCCGGCAGGCCTTCAACGCCGCGCGGGCCGCCTGCGGCTTCGATGAGTCCTTCACACCGCACACGCTGCGCCACTGCTTCGCCACCCGGCCCCTCGAAAAGGTCAAGGACATCCGCGTCGTGCAGATCCTGCTGGGGCACGCCAGCATCCGCTCCACCCAGATCTACACGCACCTGAGCGAGCCCCTGTGCCGCGACCTGCGCCAGTTGCTCGGCGACTTCTTCGCCGGCCTCTTCTGATGGGGGAACCGGCCATGAAGGACAACCGCATCGAACTGGCGGATGTGGTCCGCCGGTTCCAGGATGAGTACGTCACTCAGTTCGGGCACCTGATGATGCCCTCCCAGAAGAAGGCCCTGGCCGACATCGCCGCCTGCAGGACCGCCCAGATGGGCGGCCATCAGTATCAATGCCGCGATTGCGGGCAGTCGTTCTGGGTGAACCACGGCTGCCGCAATCGCGCCTGCCCCGCCTGTCATGGCCGCCAGATCCGGGACTGGCTGGCGGCCCGGCAGGCGGAACTCTTGCCGTGCGACTACTATCACATCGTCGCCACGGTCCCGGAAGAGACTCGCCATCTCTTCCTGTCCGATCAGAAGTTCATGTACACCCTGTTTATGAAAACCGTCGCCGGCGCGGTCATCGACCTCACCAGCGATCGCAGGTATCTTGGGGCCGCACCCGGCATCCTGATGGTCCTGCACACCTGGACCGGCCAGATGGGCTACCATCCCCACGTCCATCTGCTGGTCACCGGCGGCGGCGTCTCCGACGACGGCCAGTCCTGGTGCGAGCCGCCGGGGGCATTCCTGCTGCCGGTCAAGGCCCTCTCCAGGCTGATCGCCGCCCGGTTCCGGGACGCCCTCCAGAAGGCCAGGCCGGACGCCTTCGCCCGCTTGCCACGCAAGACCTGGAAGCAGCCCTGGTGCACCTTCTGCAAGCACTACGGCCGGGGCCGGCAGGCGGTCGTGGATTACCTGACCCGCTATGCCTTCCGCATCGCCCTTACCAACGCCCGCATCGTGGACATGGACGATACCCATGTCACCTTCAAATACAAGCAGCGGGAAACGGGAGAGTGCAGGACGTGTCGCCTGACCGGTGTTGAGTTCCTGCGCCAATTCCTGATGCATGTGTTGCCCAAGGGGTTCCACAAGCTGCGCTACTACGGGCTCTGGCATCCCTCCAAGCGTGATCTTCAGCAACGGGCTCGGCTGCTGCTGGCGTTGCTCGGATACCTCCGGCTGGCTGACCTCGTCCTGATCGCGGACCTGGCTGGGGAAGCCGACCGCACTCCCCAGGATCCAGGAGCCGCCGCCAGCGAGGAGTGCTCACCGGCCTGTCCCCACTGCGGGAGCCGTCGCGTGGCCCACCTGCAGGAACGTCGCCGTGGCCCCGGTCCGTAGGGCCGGTAGCCAGCCGGTCCTGACTCCCTGGCCCGACTCCGGCCCGCGGGGGCACGGACCGACTGGCCCGCACGTCGCATGACGGCGTCAAACATGGATCCATCCAGCGCGTGCTTGCACCGGGCCAGCACGCCGCCGGTCGCCGCTGCGCCGTGAGTCCCCGAAAACCGCTCGCCCGGCCCACTCGCCGCCCCGAAAACCAGATTCCCCGACACCAACCACACCAACCACGCCCGCGGCCACCCATCCTGCGGCGAAGGCGCTTCGTCCAAGAGGCTTATCGCGTCGGCTGCGCGACGCGAAAAGCCCTATCTATTTTTCTATTCTATTGGCGGTCGCGGCAATCCGTTCCACTGACACCGGTCATCGCAACAATCTGGTGCTTCTCGCAACCACGGTACGGACGCCGGGTCCTTGCTCCCCGTCAGAGGCCCCAGAGGAAAATGTTGAATCACCGAGCGCCCACATGTAGACTGGGTTCATGTGAAACCGCGTTTTCACGTGCCGTAAGTCAGGGACACGATGGGACACGGTGGGACACGATGGGCGATGAAAACGCCAGGCCTGGGGCGAGCCTTGAGATGTAAGTTCATGATCTAGAATTACTTGCCACCGTAGCTCAGCTGGCAGAGCAGCGGTTTTGTAAACCGCAGGTCGCCGGTTCGAATCCGGCCGGTGGCTGTTCCGTAAACCCCATCAAACACAGCACTTCTTCAAGCGCAGCAAGGACTTGCGCGCGGTCGGGTTTTTCGCCGTCCGGTCCACCAGAGTCTACCGAAGTCGCCTGAATTCTCTGCTTTATGCGCAAGCGCCGCCCCAAACTCGACGCCTCATCCAACACCGCAGGAGGTTGGTTCCCTGCGGTTTTTGTGCCGGGCAGACTGGCCAGCGCTTTGGCTCGCTCGGCCAGCTCAGTATGCGAATACCGCGACATGGTGAGGTTGATGTCGCTGTGGCGGGCGAGGTCCTGGGCAAGCTTGGGATGCACGCCGCCACGCGCCAGGTTGGTGATGAACGTGTGTCTGAGGGCATGGAAGTCGATGACGCCGGCGGCCGTACGGTACCGCAGGTGATCAGACTTCTCCCGCCGCTGGCGTTCCTCGGGGTCTTCCACCTGTTCCAGCCAGGCCTTGCGAGCATCCGCGAGGTCGTCGCGAAGCATCTCGGCCGGTTTGTCCGGAACACGGAACACAGGCGTGCCTTCCGGGATTGTGGCGACATGCTTGGTCAAGAGGTCGGTCAACTCCGGCAGCAGCGGAATTATGTCCTGGCGCCGGCGCTTGCTGTACGCGGCCGCCACGGTGACGGTCGGCTCGTCGGAGGAAAGATCGAATGACACCGGGGTCAGACTCTGAAGTTCCGCCACGCGCAGGCCCGTCTCAACCGCCAGGCGATAAAGCAACGCCCGCTCCGGTCCGGACATCCCGTGGTGGATTCTTCCGACGGCGGCTGCGTCGAGCAGTGCCGTAAGTTCGGCGGCAGTCAAGGCACGCCGATCGAATCGGCGGTCCATCTTCGGGTTCAGCCCAGTCAGGTAGGCGACCGGTGATTCTGCGATCCTTCGTTCGCGAACGCCCCATCGGCAGAATTGTTTTATCGCCTGGAGGTAGAAGTTGAACGTTTGGGCGCCGATTCCTTTGATGGTTCGGCCATCCTTGCCTTCTTGGCCCTGCCGCATCGCTTCGAGCGTGGTGATCAGCTTGGTCCCGGTGATATCGCCCCAATGCTGGAAGCCACACTTCTTGAGCAGCCGCGTGATCCGAGATTTCAGCAACTCGGCGTGCTTGGCCGTCGTGCCTTTGGCCTTCAGGGCACGGGCGAACGGCTCCAGATCCTCGATGAGCAGCAAGCTCACAGCCGCGCGTCGCCCGTCGATCAGCCCATACTCAAAGAGTCGCTCCTGGATACTGCGCGGAAGTTGAGTCAGCCAGCCGTGCAACGCCGGGTCGATCTGCCCACCACTCGCCTTGTGGTAGCACACCAGCTTCTCCAGCGTGCGACCAAACTCCTCGGTGGCGGATTTGCTCGTGAATGCAGCGATGCGGTGCCGCTTGTCCCGGTGGTCGAAGAACTCGACATACCACTTGGCGGTCTTGCGCAAGTTACCCTTCTGGTCGTGGTAGGTAGGCTTGAAGACGTTCATTGCTCACACTCCTTACAGTTCAGGCACCACGCCCGTTACCCTTGCTTCCTGATCAACTCCCAACGATCGCTGGAAGGGGCTCCGGATGCAAGCCATTCCTCCAGGTCTTTCCTTGGCCAGCGGACAGCCCGGCCAAGCTTAATCGGCCTGGGCAGCCGGCCGCTGCTCAGCAGTTTGAAGACGTGGGCACGGCTGATCCCCAGGGCCTCGGCCACCTCCTCGGCGGAGAGGGCCAGCCGGTTGGGGCTCGTGGCATCATCAGTTCGTGCTGTCGTCCTCTCGAACACGGCTACGACCCTCGTTCTACGGGCTGCCGACAGCCGGCGCCAATGCTCGCGTGTTCTGGCTCGTCTTCGAGGGGGAACCTCGCCACACTGAGGCCGCAAAGCCATGCCAGGCTATCGCGAACCCCGTATTCACCTGCAGCTCGCTGATACAGCAGCGGGAAATGGCGATGGAGAACCCTCGCAACTTCATCCAGGTTTCCGTCGTGCAGGCGCAGCTGCCGGCCTGCAAGCCGGGAGAACGAACAGCGTTCAACCATGAGAAGTGCATTGAGGATCCCACAGAGTTCATGATCCTTCGGGGCGACTACCAGCTCAGTGCTGGCGGCGAGTGGCGTGTTTGTCAGGTCAAACGCAAGCATCGCTTAGCCCCTGTTGAAGCCCCTGGCATCACTGCGTCTTGTCCGTCTCCCTGGTTCGCAACAGCGATTTCTCGCAGATCCGGTTCGCCACGAGGTTCACCTTGGGCAGATCCTCGGGCCGCAGGCACGTTGTGGATTGCCCTGTTGGTCTTCAGTGGTCAACCGCACCTACTCCATCCGCAACTCATGCAAACCCAACAGCCGCTTTGTTTCATCATGGCGCTGCCGCATTCCGGGCAGGGCCGGCCCTGGCTCCTGAATTCGGCGTCCCGAGCCGCTGCCGGCGTCTTGTTCTCGTTCGCCGCTTCTGATTCGGCTAATGCGGGTGCGGGGTCCGAACCGTGGTTCTGCAGATGCTCGTGCTCACTTTTCCATTCGCTGGACCGTGAACCTCGATACCGCTTTGGAATGCGAATGGAGTGCGTCGACCGCACAGTTGCTGACATCACTGTTCTCCTATCGCTGTTAGATGTTCGCGTACATGCGAACATCGACGGCAAAAAAACAACACCTTGGTCAACTCGCCTGCTCTGTGAACAAATCCGCATACTGCGGAACTCCGTTCCTCAGTCGGATAGCCTCCAATTCATCGCCTCGTGCCGAACGGTGCAGAAGAGCCTCCACAAACTCCGCCGGCAACAGTGGCCGTGGACTCGGGATTCGCGGCTCGATATCGTTGCAGCGATTGATAGCAGTCGAAAGCGACACGCCGAATCGTCGCGTCAGCACGGGAAGGAGCAGCTTTCGCCACATCCATTCCGATTCACGCGTTGTCTGCATCAGTTCCCACGTGCACTGGACCCTGTCCATGCGACAGTCATCGAATACCTTGACGATTTCGGCCTCGACCAAGGGCAACGGCATCAGAAACGCGGCGGCGAAGCGATCCGCTTCACGTTCGACCACATCGTTCGACCCGGGCCCCAGATCGTTGGTCTCATGGAACTCGGTGCGTACGCTACTGTGCAGCAGCATGTGGCCAAGCTCGTGAGCGCACGTAAATCGGCACCGTCCCTCGTGGTCCGTCACTCCCTCGTGGATGAGGATCTCTCGCTCGCGGATGAACGTCGCACCGAGCACGCCATCGCCCAGATAGGAGAGATCCGCGAAGCCGAAATGGAACTCGAGTGGTGATTCGATCCATTGCTCGACGGGAATCGGAAGCGGTATCTGATCAAGCCCGAGCGACTTTCGGCATCGTTGCAGGCAGCTCCACGCCCGGCGTTCAATCACCCGCCGGCCATAGGACGGGTCGAATACTCGGGTTGGCAGCTTAACGCTCATCCTACCTGCGTTCCTTCCGCGTTTTCCCCGCGGCCATTTGCTCGGCCTGACGGATAAGCTGGTCCCACTGCTCGGCATTGAGCTTGCGAGCTGTCCGCAAGAATTGCGGCACCTTCTCCGCACTCATGGTGTCCTGTGTCGCCACCTCCTGAACCACTTCGTCCGCCTTGCTCCACGCCGCACGAAGCTCAGCCTCACCGATTCCATACGCCGCGCTGATCCTTTTCAGGAGCCCTTCGGAAGGTGTCCGTCGACCCTTCTCGATATCCGTGAGGTGCGCCGGCGCTATGGTCAACTCCCTTGCCATCTCGCGGAGTCCCTTCTTCAGGACCTCGACGCGCCGGCGACGGATGATGTCGCCGATGGATGGCTCGGGGTTCTGTGATCTGCGAAGTGCCATGCTGATCTCCATACACTGTTCACCTATATGCTAACACATAAACAGGCCGGAGTCAACCCCCCGGCGGCAAAAAATACCGTGCCCGACGGGACCGTGGAAAAGCCGCCCCCCGATTTGGCCACCTTCAGATGCGTTCACGGAACTCACGTGCTAGCATAGACTTCTGGGCCTTTGGCCCAATCGTCAGTCGCACAAGATGCCGCTGGCGTCATCGAGACGGGGGATATTTCCCGTTCAACCGAGCCTCACCAGCTCGGCCAAGGGGATGGCCTCACCAGCCGTCGCGGTATCCACCCGTAGAGCCGGATGCCTGGAGACAGGCTTGTCCGGATCGACGGAGGCTCGTCGAAGTAATCCCCCGTCTCACCAGCGGGGAGTAATCTCGACGTTCTATCCGATGGGGTTCTTTCAACACTTCCTCGAATCGGGGCGACGGAGAAACACCCCGCCGGTGCCGCCCGTTGGGCGGTCGCGTCGGGGCCGTGATGGTCGAAGCAGGTGCAAATCCTGTCCAGGGGGCTCGGGCCAAAGTCCGCCCATGCGGCGGACCTAATCGGGTGCAAAGCTCGTCAGGCTCGTTCAACCTCGGCTGGCGTGGGGAGTTCGCGACGTGGTGACACGCGCGACCGGACCCTTGACCGGGTTCGGCGATCCGCTCAAACAGCGGACGACGAAAAGCTCAACCATGAAAGGCCCGCAAGGGCTTGCCAGTGAGGCCAGTCGGAGACGGTGCCGCACCGCAAAGAATCATCGCTGAGGGGTAAGCTGGCGCTTCTCGTTTCGGCCGGCTGAAACCGCCTCATGCTCATGAGGTGGGGACTATGCCCGGGCGGGAGCCTGGGACATACGGCGATGACCCGAGGGGTAACGCCCTCTAGCGACGTGACCGATTGGCTGCAGATCATCACTAATCCGGGAAGCACTGCGGCGGCCGGCGTGGTGGCCGGTGTCCGCCATGGTCAGGCGGATGCTTGAAAAGCCGCAGTGTGGGAGTGTGCCGCAAGTAGGAGTCCGCCGTAGGCAGAGCGGCAGCCGCTGCAAGGCAGTGGCGGGGCCGTTCGTGCGGGACCGGGTGGTGCCGACCGCAATACGACGACGAAAGCGGCGACGGGTTCAACCCGTCTCGATGACGTGCCGGCCAGGGGTGTGCCCTGGCCGGTTCTGGGCAAGAGAGCGACGAATGGGTGTAAGATCTGCCCTGGCGGGCAGGGGTTGCACGCCGGCGTTGCGACGGCGAAGCGGTCGCGTGTGGTCCACGCGGCAGTTTTTGTCGAGGTTTCTTTTGGGCTACCGCTATGAATTGGGCATGGTCAACTCTGGAAACGAGTTCGACCATGCCCTGGCGGGCCAGTGGAGGTTTGTCATGTACGAGAGGATTGTCATCAGGTTGCGGGGGCGGGGTCCGCCCCCGCGGCGAAGGTTCTGTGCAGCGATGGGCATGGCTGGTGGTATCGTGTGCCTGGAGGGACGTGACGTTCAGGTCGGTTTTCCGAGGCAACGGGTGTACCTTTCGAGTGCATAACAGCATGAGGGTGGCTGTTGTCGAGAGGGGGCCCGGGGCCTTGTCGAGAGCAGCGCCCTTGCACGTACGCGAACAATTACCCATGCACAACGTGGTTGCACGTGTTCGTTGCGGCTTTCGGGGATTGTGCCGTTAAACAATCCCCTTCATCTCGGGTTTGGCCGTGGGGGGAGACGTGTATCGTTGTCGGGCGGTTTCGCTCGCCGGGTTCATTCAGCAGTTGGCCGTCGCCTACGTGGCGCACGGGTACTGGTTCTACGCCCGGGGCTGGATTCCCATCGACAAGGACCCTGAAGCCATTGACCGCAAGCTGATCGACCGCTATGGCATCGACGTATCCAAATGGGAGCGAGCCCGCCGGAAACGAGCTGGTCTGGCCAACCTGCATTACCTGCGCTTCGGACGAACGTTCGTTCTGATCGCCACGCACGGCCAGCACTGGTTCTTCGAGGCGGAAGCCAAAGCGATCCGCGATATCCGCCGCGTCCCCTTCAAGCTGGGCGGCTACAGCGTCAGCTTCCGCAATGGCCATGCGTCGGTCCGCATCGACCAGGAGACGTACAATCGGCTGAAGGCGTATTTCCTCTTCTTGGCTCCGCAAAGGTCGGCCGAACACATGGCAGCAGAGTTTCGGCTGCTGCACTTGGAACCATATGCTCCGGTACGTCGACAACTACTAAACCTATTCCGCGCGGTCAATCGCGTGCGTCGCGTTGCAGGCCTAGACGCGATTCCCGTTGCTTGTCTGGGCCTCCGAAGAAAGCCCGTTCAGCCCTTTGGGCTTCCACCCGTTTCCGAGTCAGCAGGTTAACAGGCCCACGGACCTTCGCGATACCGGGTCTGCCTTTGGGTTCGCCGCATGTCCAAAGGAAAACGCCAATACCGCCGCAACCTCATGATTGGCAGATACTTGCAAGAGGCACTGGTGGAGTCCTGGCCGCGTTCAAGAAGTAAGCCAGAAAAAAAATCTGGCTTACCCCTTGACGCCGGGCTATTCCTACGCATACTTATCAGCGGATTGGTTCATCGTCCTAGGCTGACCGGTGTGGCGGCTTGGGCAAGGCGAGGCGAGCCAACGACTCCTCTCGATATCGATTCCAATCCATTGAAAATTCGCTGAGAATGTCTACGTCGGCGGTCGTTCGCGCACGCATCGTCGATGTCGAAAGTCCAGTGCGCTCCAGGCTCTCTTCTCGGCCATAGCGCCGGGAGAAAGGAGGCCAGCAATGGCTACCGCAGTCCAACAGAAGGTGTCGACCAACCAGGTCCCACTCATTGCAGCAGACAAGGCCCTGATTTCGCTGAGATCATCCGGGCACGACTACTGCAGTGCCGTAGGTGAGGTGATTGACAACAGCCTACAGGCGAACGCCAACACCATTCGCGCTCGTGTCTTCACGGCTAAGAAGACGATCGGTAAGAACAAACGCGCAACGGAGGTCGTGGAACGCTTGGCCGTCGGGGATGACGGTGATGGGATGGATGTCGAGGTGCTGCACAACTCACTGAAGCTCGGCTACTCGACACGTTACAACGATCGCACGGGCATGGGCCGCTTCGGTGTTGGTGCCAAGATGGGCGGGATCTCCCAGGCCAAGCGGATCGAGATCTACAGTCGACAGAGTACAGATGACCCGTGGTTGCGCACCTATATTGACCTCGATGAGATCGAGGCCAAGAAGATGGAGCACATTCCAGCCCCGGAGCCGGCTGAGTTGCCTAACGGGTGCGAGGACCTCCCAGGCCCAAAGGGAACCCTCGTGGTCTGGTCGAAGACGGACCGGCTGGAGGAGAACGAATCCGGGGGCGGGCGCCGCGCCGATACGGTGCGGACAGATATTGTGCGTTACATCGCGAGGACTTTTCGGAAGTTTTTGGATAAGGGCATCGGCATTCAGTTCGACGGTAAGCCGGTCTTCTCACACGATCCACTGTTCTTGATGACTTCCACTCAGTTTCATCAGGACGGAGTACAGGATCCAGTTGCGGAAATCAAGGTCAGTGAGGCAATTGATTTCCCTATCCCCAGCGATCCTGCGCGCAAGTCCACCGTCCAAATCACACTTACGCTCCTCCCCAAGGATTTCCGCCGTGATCGAGGTGCCGGCGGAAACGAGTTCGCCAGAGATCGACGAATTTCGGAGAATGAAGGCATTTCAATCCTCCGTGCGGACCGTGAGATATTCAACGGCTTTATATCAGGCGTTCAACCTTCCCTTGACGGTCGTCCAATCGATCGGTTCATTGGGAAGGAGATTCGCTTCGAGCCCGAGCTCGACGAGTGCTTCCACGTTCGAAATGTCAAGAAAGGCGCTGAACCTATCGAAGGACTCCGCGACAAACTGAGGGAAAGGCTGTTTAACTCCATCAAGACCCTTCGCGATGAGGTGCGGCGTCACTTCGACGAGGTTGAGAAGCAGGTTCAGCTTGAGCAAGGTGTACATGCTGAAGCTGAAAAGATTGCCGCCGAGACCCAGCGCACCGCTAGAAAACCCAAAGCGGGGAAGGATACACCGCAGGCCGTGGTTGAGCAGAAGATTGAGGAGGCTGCTGAATCACTCGTCAAGGAGTTGCCCGAGGAGCAGAAGGCCAACAAGAAGGAGCAGGTGAAGGCTCGGATCAAGACTCAGCCATACACCGTGGTCCCTGAGAGCTGGCCTGGAAAGGAGATGTTTGTTGTTGAGCATCTCGGCTCGACAATGATCGTCAAGCTCAACATGCAGCATCCCTTTTACACAGAGGTTTACGCGAAGCTGTTATCAGCCGAGAAGAGAGAAGACGATGGGGATCTCGGTCGGCTCGCAAAGACCACGCGACTTGGGATCGACCTGCTCATCGCCGGCTACGCCCGCGGCGAGGGTGGTTTCGAGGATCTGACGGCAATCGATGCCGACGAGCTGCGCACCAATTGGGGCCTAGAGGTCCGAAGCCTCATTCAACACTGGAGGAAGAACCAGTAAGGAACCTTGGGGGAGGTGGAACGCGCCAGTGCGTTCCACCTCCTTCTCCTGACAGATACGACCCCATGAGATTGTGAGGGTACAGCGCCGTCCGAGTGCCGACCGGAACCTCCAGGAAACACCGTCATGACAACTGATAAGATTGATCCGCGCTCCTTGTTCAAGGCTTTCTACACCGCGGGAAACGAGAGTGAGATTGATGATGTGATGGCTCGCTACTCACCTTTTCTCGAGACTGCAGACAACTGGCGTCGTCTAGGCGGGATTGACAACAACTTCGGCGTCATTGAGAACCAACAGGCCTCGCCAATTGCTGCCCTCATCGAGAAACTGACCAACTCGATTGATGCTATCCTAATGCGGAGATGCCTCGAACAGGGTGTTGACCCACAATCCGAACTCGCACCCAGAAGCATGCACGAGGCTATTGAACGATTCTTTCCCCACCACAAGCTCTGGGATTACCCGAAGGCGGAGGTGCGCCGGCAGCAAGCGGAGCACATTCAGGTGCTTGCCGATGGTCCGCGAGGAGACACGTCGCTCATCATTTTTGATGATGGAGAAGGGCAACACCCCGAAGCTTTCGAAGACACATTTCTATCCTTGCTGCGCGGTAACAAGAACGACATCCACTTCGTTCAAGGCAAATACAATATGGGGGGTAGCGGCGCCATCGTGTTCTGTGGTCGCAATCGCTACCAGCTAATCGGATCTAGACGTTTTGACGGCACTGGCAGGTTTGGTTTCACGCTGATTCGGAAACACCCACTTTCCAATGAAGAGCGAACGAAGTACAAGAACACGTGGTACGAGTTTTTAGTTGTCAATGGCGCAATACCCGCGTTCGCGTGCTCAGAATTGGACCTCGGGCTTCATCAACGCAGATTCACGACAGGCACAATCATCAAGCTCTACTCGTATGATTTGCCCAGCGGCATTTCGGACATCTCTCGCGATTTAAACCAAAGCATCAATGAGTACCTGTTCGAGCCGGCCTTGCCGATGTACATCATAGAAAGTGAATCACGCTATCCCCACAACGTCCAGCGAGAACGACACCTGTATGGCCTAAAACGCCGTTTAGAGCAGGAGGACAGCGAGTACATTGAGGACTATTTCTCGGAAGAGGCTACATTGTCAGGCATTGGGACATTAAGGGCGACCTGTTATGTATTCCGGTCTCGGGCCAAGGGCAAGAATGCAAAGGAAACGCGAGAGAGCATCTCGCGAGAGTTTTTTAAGAACAACATGTCAGTCCTCTTCTCGGTCAACGGGCAGGTGCACGGGCACTACACCTCCGAGTTCATTACTCGGACATTGAAGATGAATCTCCTGCGAAACTATCTTCTGATACATGTGGACTGCACGCAGTTAGAACCAGACTTCCGCAACGAATTGACCATGGCTTCTCGCGACCGGCTCAAGGGCGGAGTAGAGTCTCGTCGCATTCGTGATGAACTGGGTAAGATACTTCGCAAGAGCAGGCTTAGCGAGATCAACAAACGACGGAAGGACGTTCTGGACCTTGACAGCAGCCAGGCCGACGAGTTGGTGCGGTCTTTCGCTGATAACCTGCCCCTGGATTCGGAGATGACCAAGCTCCTGGACCAGGTGTTCCAGTTGCATCGCTCGGATCCACAAGCGAAGAAGGATGGCTACCATCGCACAAAGCGTCAGAAGCAGCAGGCGACGGAGAATGACCGTCGTTTCGAGCCCAAACGATTCCCGTCCTTTTTCCGAATGCAGGGAGCGGAAGCTGGCGAGACGCCGGCCATCAGTATTCCCTACGGGAGCGAACGTAAGGTGCTGTTCTCAACCGACGTTGAGAACATGTATTTTGACCGGATCGAAGAGCCCGGAGACCTGGAAGTCGGCCTCTTGGACTACCAGGACAACAGCTCAGCCGGTGGTGGCAAGGCCGGTGGCAAGGGCGAGACTGTATCATCAGTCTTAAACATTAGGAGGTCCAGCCCGGACAACGGGACCATCAAGCTGCATCTCTCTCCGACGGAGGCCGTCAACGTTGGTGATGCCGTTAGGGTGAAGGTGACGTTGACCAGCCCTAACGGCGACTTCGAGCAAGGCTTCTGGGTGAAAGTCCGCGACCCGAAAAAACCCCCCAAGGACCGTCCGGACACGAAAGACGAGACCAATCGCGATCTTGGCCTGCCAGCCTATAAACTTGTAGCGAGTGCCCCGACGGAAGAAGGGTGGCTGTCATGGGACAATGCATCGGAGCTTGGGGCAGAGATGGATCACACCGTTGTCATGCACCCTGTCGCTGAAGGCGACACTCTAAGGACCATTCTGATCAACATGGACAGCTCGGTCTGGCTGAATTACCGCTCGAGTCTCGGGTCATCTCCGACACCCGAACAACTGCAGGTGGGACAGCGAAAGTACATCGCTTCGGTCTACTTTCACACGTTGTTTCTCTATATTATCATGAAAACACGCGGCTATCAGATTCAGCGGGAACGGCGCGATGGTGATCCTGAGCAAGTAGGTATCGAGGATTATCTCAAGGATGTGTTTCAGAGCTGTTATGCGGACTTCCTGATGAGGTTCAACATGACCTCGCTTATCGAGGCGCTGGCGGATTGACCGCGGGATCAGTGTGTGCCTCACTTCGCCAAACGCGGCTGGCAGAGCGGAGGACAAGAGCACGACTTGGTCTTGCTACCAGCGCGTGACAAGACGTGTGGGTCTCATGGAGATAAGTGTATGCGTCCGGAAGAGTCTGAATTGCTAAGGCACCGACTCGATTATGCATGGCGATACTTCGAGTCGGCCGCACGCCAGCGCATGCTGTTCTTCAACTACTATCTCATAGTCATGGGCATTCTGGTGAACGGATACGTATTAGCCATCAGAGAAGGACTGATCGCGGTGGCCGTCTTCGTATGCGTTTTCGGTATATTATCTTGTCTGGTGTTCATGGCCTTCGATGTTCGCACGCTCCGGTTTGTGCGGATGGCCGTTGATATTCTTGAGCACTTGGAGCGTAGTGTCCTGTTTTGTGATGGCTTTCCGTCCGTATCGAATCAGCTGGGGCTAATGCGGCGAGAAGCTGATCAGCGGCACGGCGCGAAATCGTGTTGGCTGACCTTCAGGGCAAGGCTTTTCGATCACAAGTACTGGATTCGCGGAATGCAGCTGCTGATCCTTCTTGCTTTCGCTTTGGGGGTCTATTACGCGATGTCGCGCACAGGTTCTCCTCCGGTAACAACAGGCGGATGATGAGAGCCACAGAATACCTTACTCAGGAGAATGCGTGGCGCCGTTCTGGGCAATTCGGTCTATAAGCGCGATCACCTCATGCGGCGACTTAACCACAGTTACCAAGGGATGCCAGTGAAATACGTTCTCTCGGCGCCCCCAGACAACAACGGGCCGTCCTGCAGCTAAGGCCATGCCGGTCTCAACATGCTTTCCGCCGGGTACCGTGCGCCCCTCTTCTTCAGCAATGAGAACGAGTACGTCGGCCGCTGCGACGTCCTCAGCATCCATGAGTGCGAGCCGTGCCCTCTCTTCGTCTGAGTACGCGCCGTGTCCAGCGTGGAATCTCGTATCTTCGACAATCCATCTAGCTGTGCATTCGTGCCCCCGACCGAGAATGAGGTCGCGCAGTTTCGATGCGAGCTCTTGAGAATGGGATGCAATGAAGACCTTCATACAAGGATGACCTCAAATATGGCAGAAGGAGCACGGCATCGAGGTGCCGTCAGCGTCGTCAATGTCGCCGAGAACGTGCAGCAGTGGTTGGCCGGCGTTTTGCTTTTGAGCCTTTCTCAGTTCTATAGTCCGCTTCTCCTTGATCTCAGCGACACGGCCGGGATGCTCCAACTCATCGAGAGATTCCCGCTCGCTCCAAGTGTAGCGCTGGCCGGTCTCGGGGTCGATCTTCTCGTAGCTTTTTGCCTTCTCAAACAGGTCTGGATGATTCTCCCTCAGCCCCAGCCACTCGTGCTTGCGTTGATAAAAGCAGAAGTAGCAGCCGGAGCGGGTGCGCCACGAGTAGTACTTGGGAAACTGGATACCACTCTCTGCGAGTATGCGGTGGATGGCCTCCAGGTCGAAACCGGCCTCCACAAAGGGATACACCGGTGTGATATTGGGCTTAGTCGGCCTATAACCTTCTCGATCCTCATCAGCGCGGATGCCGACGTACATCTTTACTGAGTCGTCTCCAATGTACTTCTCAAAGGGTTTAATCTTCAACATCTTTGTGCACCACCGCATGCGTGAGGACGGGAGGTAGCCCCCGTACTGCCTAAGCCAGAAATCGAAACCCCGGTCATCGCGCAATCGTACAATCTCTTTGCCAAGGTATGCCTCAAGCTTGTCGAGATACTCGTACGTTTCCGAAAGTTCCTTATCCGTGTCAGAAAACACGTATTCCAGCCCACGAATGCGATCGCGCAGGTAAATTGCCAGTGCCGTGCTGTCTTTCCCCCCCGACAATGACACAATGTGTCGTATAAGTGGCGTGGTCACAACTTAGCTCCTTCCTTGGATGGTTCGCACGAATCAAGGCGGCCAACTGCGCGATGGTGCAGCACACGGCACAGAGCAACCATGGCTGCCGCAGAATCCTGCTTGTCAAGGATTCTGGCCAGCTGCTTCGCAATGGCTTGCACCGAGAGCTCCTTACTGGGGTCAACGTGAAACGTGTGGTCAATCTGGCCGAAACGCGTGCTCGTCACTGCGAATCGGATTGATTCAAGACCATTGGATTGACCACTATTGGGCGGACGAGTGGCTACCGTAGCCTCCAGTAGATTGAAACGGCGCACGAATTGCTGCAGACGGATGCCAAAGTGGGCGAGGTCCTCATCCCGCCACTTCGTTGGCAATCGTTCTGCGAGCAGCGACGTCACACCCTCTAGCCAGTCTTGTTCAGAGCCGGACTCGTCCGCGACTCGCTCAATAAACATCCGCATATCGCGCTCAACCGCGAACTCGGAAAGCGCCGACGCCCGTTCATGCAGGCGGGCTCGAACGTGCGCCGTTTCGACTCCCGTTCCGAAGGCTTCTCCGAGCGATCGCCACAAGCTAGCGACGAGCTTCGGGAAGCAATCCCTTAGCTCGATAATCGCTTCCTTGAGCCGGGTAATGTAAAGGTCTACGTCCTTTGATCGTCGGCGTCGATCCCCGGGCTGGAACGGCAGAACGCCCACAGCATTCGGAAGGTCCTCCAGGAGCATGGTCTCTGGTTCCTTCGCAGTCATCAAGGTGGTACGAGTATCGCGAGTGCGAGTCGAAAGTCCTTCGGTCTTCTGTGTATACTCCGGCAACGACCGCATGAACCGTATGAGCAGACGGGCAATAGTCACTACCTGCTGCTTACTGTCACGTTCTGAAATGTCAGTCTGACCCAGGAGTGTGGCTAGTCTCCCGAATACTTCTGACCTTACGCCGGTGATGCGCAACTGCCGCACCGAGAAGTCAACCGGCCTCTTGATTAAATCTTCGAAGAGAGCGCAAGTCAGTGACGGCTGAAACTCACCGTTCTTGTATAGAGCTACGTCTGATTCGCGAGCCAGCAGTGCAGCGCACACCAACACCGGAATCGGGCCGTCACGAAGGCCAAAGGGAGGACGACGAAGCTGGCCGAAAAGATCTTCGACGGACTTTGCCGATTGCTCCGACTTGGAGAAGAAATCATCGATCTCCTGGAAAAGTTCATACGCCGACCTCGGCCGCTTCCTGTGAGATGCAGACGGCTGCCGAAAGCCCCAGACACCCTTGTGTTCGCCGTGTACACCAAGGCCTTCGCTGGAGAGAAGCGACCTGTAGATGCTTCGCTCAGGCGGATTCCCCTCTAACCCAAGATACGGGGTACTTCTGCTCTCGATCATGCGCTCGATGAGATTCCTCCGAGCTGCCGCCGCCGAGCTAGACAACTCTTGCCGATTAATGATTTCGTTGTCGATTGCCGGAGCACTGCAGAATACCTCATCGGAAATACGGGAGAGCTGTTCGTTGAGTTGGCGGTGGTCCTGTATTCGTATCTTTCTTCCTTTGTGATACCATGTCCGCTCCTCCCCAGCTGAGGATAAGAGTCCGTCGACAAGTAGCCGGACATGGCGGTCCACGTCCGACCTTCTGGCATACAGCTCACGGCGCGCAGTCTTATCATGGCCTAGTTCAGGGGTATTTCGTTCGACCCAATCGATAGCTGCCATTTCGAGTGCTAGGCTTGTCAGGCGCTCTGCCGGAGGAACGACCAACACCAGGGATCGCACATCGAGTTGTTTCAGATCACTCTTGCTCGGCTCGGAAGTCTGCCCGCGAGTAAGCAGTAGCACGACAATACGGCCATCGTGGTCATATTCCTGTGTAGCGATGTGATGGAGCTGCGAGTGCTCAGCAAACCGGACCTCGAAGAATCGCAGTGTACCGGTCTCGTACGAATGGCGTCGGGCTAGAATTGGCCGAATTCGATAGTGCTTCTCCAGCAGTGCCGCAGCCCCAACGGTATCCCGCAAACGAGTACGCCCTTCGGAAAGGCGCGCCTCCACGTCGACGTCACTGCCCTCCCATATAGCTAGGCTTTCGTTGTACTTCCGATAGACGACAACTGATGCAGATTCAAGTTCGTCGATGGCGTTATCGATGGCGTCGGCACTCAATCGGTTAAATAGTGCATATTTGAGGACATCACGAGAGGCGCGAACGTCATACCAGCGCGCGGCGATGGCCAACATGGCAATCGCTCGTAGCAGTACCACCGCATTAGCGGACAGTGAGTTATGTCTTGATTCCGCGTCGAAGGCTTCTGCCCACCGCTTACCATCGCTGGTATGCAGTAACGCATTGCCAAGGGAGCCGCGCAAATGGTCGTATAGATGCACAACATCAAACAGGTGATGCTTGCCATCACCGTTGGCTCGCACCCATGCTTTCAGTGCACTGGGCTCCTCGGACGCCAGAAAACTGAATGCTGACCTTTCATTCTGGCCAACACGCCGAAACACTGGTCCCAGGAGGGCTGCAGTAAGTGGGTGGAGTGGAGCACAGGACTGGAGCAACTCCCGACCTTCGGCTTCTGCAAGACCCGGGGGGGCAATATGCAGCCTCCAGAGGTTCCCGGCAAGCTCTGCAACCTCTCGGCAAGCACGCTCAGATAAAGGGGTCTTATCGGATTTGCGGCTCTGTTCGGAGGCCTGAGCAACAAAGCGAAGCAGTTGACTCGGCGGCTCTTCGAATGCAATGTCCTCAAAGCGCCCACGAATCTTCTCCCATTCTGCCCGTTCAACGCCCGGCAGCATAGAGGCGTACTCGCGGAAATCTTGGTGGAGAACGCCGATCACTGAGAAGTGTCCTTCGCTCCTTACTGCGTACTCCGCGAGCTGCTGGAGCAGGAACACGTCTGAGGATTCGGGGTGGCTGGCTGCAAACTCAAGAAACTTGCCCAGTTCATCGAGGACGAGCAATAGCCCACGCCTTGAGGATGACCTCTTCGTGGCTTCAACGACCCCCTGAACCACCTCTAGAACAGTGGTTGATGATGAGCCGTTCGAGCTAGAGCTACCGCGTAGAAGTCGCTTTGCCTTTGTCTGAAACGGTGCTGCCTTCCTTTGTCGGCAAAGAGCGGGAGAAGTCGCGATTACGCGCAGAACGGCGTTTGAGATGGGTTCGGCAGAACCGGACACCATGAGGAAGTCCAGCGCCGCACGTTCCTTGATCCTCGAAGAGAGCCGCTTGGCTAGCCGTGAATCACTGTGGCTCAGACGCCGTATCGCAGCTCTTGATGCCGCAGTGTCATCGGCAGAAAGAAGATGGGCTACATAAAGGCAGAATGCCGACTTCCCGGTCCCAAATGGCCCCACAAGTGACCATGCACCACCTTGGCCTCGATCAAGCGTGTCGAGTATCCGTGTCGTCGCGCGCAATGCATTCTGCGTAACAACGTAGTTTTCGGTGACAGCCGCAAGACCATAGTCGTGATCGATTCGTACGGATCGAAGAAACAGCCCAGATCCAGCGAACGCTTTCTTGGGGGACTTAGGTAACATGTTGTACCCCCTTTGTGCGACGACCCGATGAGCATCGCAACAGGTCTAGAGGGTCGCTTAGCTCTTCGTGACGGATCGCCTGCCTGAGGCCGGCGGTTGAGTCGTAAGTGATAGCATCATGCGTATGTGCACCTAGTCTGTCCATGTATTCTACACAAGCGTTCTCAGAGAGCTTGAATACTTGCCCGGGGCTCCCGGGCGCGTATGCCATCCGATGGAAGCTCAGGGTATCCGAGTCGGGCGACTCGCGCCGCCAGAAATCGACGACAGCGTAAGCAAACACTAAGGAGGGAAGCGTCGGCCGTGAACTGCGTTCAAGCAGTATTCTTCCGGTGGTTGCTTCACGCATCAGTAAAGCCAATTCGCACAAGGGTGAGTCGTAAGTGTCCTCACGCGACAACCGTTTGTCTGGTTCGGCGTGCGTGTAGCTCCGCACAAAACACGACAAATCTCTTTCGATTGTTCCTGGAGACGGCTGCTTGCTACTGTGGCGCTCGGCGAAGTCAAGGAGTTCATGGGTTGCTGATTCAAGGGTAAACCACGACTCGCGCAGCTCATTGAACAAGTAGAACCATGTGGTGGGAGAGAGAATCTCTGTGCCATGGCTCGGATCAGACGTCTTAGAGGGTTGTCTTCGCGACGCTAGGTTCCAATGAACAAGCCAGATAGTTGCGGGATCTTCCAGAAAGGGATCGACGCCGTTTCCCGCGAAAAGGTAATCGCCGAATGGAGTCGGTGAGTATCGGCCGCCGCGCCTATCACTCGCGTCGGGGCGGATCACATCGGCACGACTTGCCCAATGCCTGATAGCGCGTACCATGTTCTTTCCGACGCCGAGGCGTACGACGGCATCATCGCTTCCGAAAAGCGTTGGATCCGATGTTACCCCCCGGACCGCTTTCGTGAGCCAAGCGAATCGCAAAGGGAAGCTCTCGTGACCCGAGAAGCTTATCGACTGGATGGATTCGGGGTGTCTCATCCAGGCGATTATAGCCGGCGGCTTGTATTCTGTTAAGTCAGCCCGCCCCGGATTTCTGAAATAGCTGCGAGCCGGCATGACAGCGAGCCTAACCGGCGGGAGAGAAGTCGTAACCTCATCGCAAGCAATAACTTACGAAAGATGTGCGAACGGCTTCGGTCGGTCCATTGGCTTTTTCTCAAGGTGAGCGCGGTGATTTGAGCGGATTCGGTAGCCCAGGCGTCTTGAGGGACTCGGGGGACAGAAGCGGTGCGATTGTCAATTCGCGCCGATGGCCAGTACGCACGATGGACAGTAGACCCTCCCGTCCTCGCCGATCCGCCATCCCACCCGGTTCAGCGCCGCGACCGACTGCTCTCGCTCTTCGTCGGTCATCGTGTTGTTAATGACCTGATTGGGCATGTAGCATCCGTTTCCACGACGCGAGCAAACAACATGTACGTTCTTCTGCTCATTCACTGCATCGTCTTGCGTGAGCTCTCGGAACTTCATAATCCTGCTCCTATCACCTCGGTTTGCCATACTACGATTATCCGATCAATTCAGAACAGGTCTTCGAGCGCGGCCTCCTTCTGGGCCTGGGACGGCTGAACGTAACGCCAAATGTATCGCTCGGAGCTTTGGCCGGATAGCTCCATTGCGTACTGAACACCATGCTTCTCGGCCGCGCGGCGAAGACACGTGTGCCGCAGGGCGTGGGCATGGAGATTGATCTTCTGGTCATCGGGGAATCGTGCGTTGGCCTGGGCGGCGATGGCCCGCAGGGCGGCATCAACGTTCTGACGTGCCAGGCGCTTGCCGGCCCTGGAGCAGAACAGCGGACCCGGCCGCCGGCCGCGTACGTCATCCAGATACGTGTCGAGGGCTTCCCGGGCCTCGCCGGCGACGAACACCGAACGGGTGACCTTGCGGCCCTTACGCTTCACGTTGAGGAAGTGCTTGTCCTGATATTGGTCGAGATCCAGCCGAAGCAACTCGGAAACCCGCATCCCCGTCCGCAGCAGCACCTGGAAGATGGCCCAATCCCGGATGGGGTGCTGGTTCTTCCGCCGCTTCAGGTGCACGAGCTGCTCGGCGGCGGCCTTGAGCCGGGTGACCTCGATGTCTGTGAGCCCCTTCCATTCGGGGTCATCCACGCTGATGTCAGCGATCCGCTCGGTCGGGTTGCCGGCCAGGAACGCTCGGCGGTGGTGAACCCACCGGGCACAGTGCCGCAGGGTGGCGAGAATCCGGTTGATCGTGGTGGGGCTGCGTTTTTCGTGCTGGAGCTTCTTGACGAAGTCGCCGGTGATGGACCGGGTCCACTGGTCGGGGTGGTCGCTGCCGGTCGCCTGGCCGAAGAAATCGAGGAATGCGTTCAGGTCCCGGGTCTTGGCCTGGATGGTATTCTCGGCGTTCGCCCCGGCCTCCAGACCCATGTACAGGTTGAACCACGCGATGAGGCTGTCCCGCTTTCCGGGGCAGACGGGGTGCTCCGTGGCCGCTCGCCGGGGCATGATCTGGGTTCCAACCATGGGCGGATCATAACCCAGCTTCTTATGTCACGCAAACCCTTTCGTTTTCAGCCGCGATTTGCCCCCGTTTCCCGTGTCCAGACGGCCATGTCGCGTGTCATAAGGTACATTATGACATGCTATCAGCACACACCCAGCACGCATCGCGCCCGCGTTGCCGAGCGCTGCGGCGACAATCAGAGGGAGGCCAGCTTCACTTCGGCAGACTCGGCCTCCTGGCAGCTTACCTACGTTCCCAGCTCCTCACGAGTTGAGACCCGCGTGGGCCTTCGTTGGCCGAGGTCGGGATGAAGTCCGTTGCAGTGGTGATCCGGGCCCGGACCAGATTGGCCGATCGGATGTGCTGGTTGCTTTCCGACCAGTCCAGGCTGGCTGCTCGGGCCTCCCTGCCTTGGACCGGATTGCCGGCTGAATCCGTGCCACGGATGAAGTAGAACGCTCCCGGCCCATAGGTACGACCAGTGCCGTCGTCTTTGCCGATGATGGCTCCCGAGACAGGGAGTTTTCCAAAGTGGGTCTTCTGCTCGAACGGCGGCAGCCAGGCGGACATGTCCCGGATAGCAACGTCGTAGATCAGCATGTCGACAAAGCCGATGATTTCCCAGGCCGCGGACGGATCGACCACGGGATCCCAGTCTGACATCGGGCCGGGATCGGCATCGAACGCGCCATCAACATCCTGGCAGCAGGTCCCAGCAGGCCCTCGCACTCCGATGACCGGCACCTTCACCTTCCACACCGGCGTCTCGTCATCGACGCCTTCGGCCGGCACGACGAACAACCGTCCCAATACGCCCTTGCTGTCCCAGAAGGCCTTGATCGTGTCCGCATAGTCTATTTTGTCAAACAAGTGTGGATCGGCGGGAACACAAGCGTCAAGACATTCGAAGTAAGTCATCCACTCATCGTAACACTCAGGATCATCGAAGTCCCAGCACTCGGGTTCCACGCATTCCGGGCATTGATTCGTTGGCTCCAAGTCCCACCATGTTGACAACCGCTCTACCGCATCGGGTGCCTCGACATCGTTGCCGTCTATATCGACCCAATACCCGGCCAGTTCGTTGTCGTACCACCATTGAACCAAATCACCTGTATCCAGGGCAGACTGACCATAAACTACGTCGGCCCGCGCGCCGGAAGACGAACACATGTGATCCACGCCGGTGGTGGCGCATTGCAGCTTGACCCGACGCGAGCTGCACAGACCACGATCCCAGATGTACCGTCCTGAAGCCCAATCATTCGTCGGCTGGTCCGGTGGGCCACCGATGACTCCATCCCGATCAGCGTCGATTCCGGTATGCGTTCTTGCATGGCCCCAGAGTTCCTGGGTCGAGTACGAACGCACGGTAAGCTCAATGTAGTTGTTCTCGATCGTGCCAAGTTCCGTGGAACCGTATTCGGGATTCGAAGCCTGGGCTCCTGGGCCGAAGGCTCCGACGATTCGATTCCAGACCTCATCCTCGCCAGAAGTTAGACCGGAGCCCAACGGATGGAAAACCTCGCCAATCCGTGCTGCCACCGTTCCAGGGCCGCCACCGCCAAGGATGCTCAGCACCGCGGCCTGGTCGACGCCGCCGCCTGCAGAACCGGCAGGTAGCCCGACGAGGGCTGCGTGATCGCTGGCCATGACTTCGGTTTTTCCAAACAATCCGTCGATGTATTCACCGTAAGGTTCTTCGATGGTGTGGGGCGGAAACCACCCCGCGAGCGGCAGCTTCCTATCCAGACCGCCGTCATAGACCTCATCGTCGTGATGCAGAGGGTACGATCCCTCCCCTCGCCAATACGGACCCATCATCATGCGATGATAGGCAAAATAACCCGGAGCATTCGGATCATCGAACGTACCCGTGAAGAAGTTCCGGAAGTAATTATCTCCGAACTGCCCCACGCGGAGTTGTTCATCTCCTTCCTCCCAGAGGTACTCATCGTCCAGATCCTTGTACACCTCGCTGCAGGGCGTGTACGGAAAGGTGGGCATATTGTTGCAGTTAGGGCCTTCGCCGCCACAGTATCGGGCGGCTTGGGTGAAGATGCGTTCGGTCACAGCCATTCGTGGCCCCTGGAACTCACCGTACTCGTCCAACAGCGAACAGACCGGGATGGCGAACGGGGCGACCATGACCTCTTCCACCGGTCCGGCTATGGCCAGGGCCGTTGCCTTCACTGGCACCGTGCCAGAGCCGGGCGGCCAAGCTGGAACGGCTGGCCGCTCCAGTTCCACCAGCATCGCGTTGGCCGCCACGAACGGCGGAATGTTCGGATTGGCCGTCACCCAGCCGGTATACGTGGCCGGGTCATGCTCCAGCGACTCGAAGACGACTTCGCCTGCATCATCCCGGTAGCACCGCCCTCGTTGAATCCGCACGATCAGGTTTTTATCCGCATCTTGGCCGGTGCGGCCGCTGGTGGCGTAGTTCCAGGCAAGCAGCTTGTCCCAGGTGTTGTCCAGCGTACTTGCATCGTCGACCACCTCCGCCAGCGCGGGGTTCACCGCCAGGCTTGTGCTAAGCCCGGACGTATTCGGTGCACTGCGGGAAGCCAGAACGCCCAGGCTTGCCTGCAGCGAGAGCGCCCAGCCGCTACCTGAGCAGTTCAGGCTGTCGACCGCCGTCCGGGCAGCCTCATCCGCCGCCGATTGCAGGCTTGACTGGAGCGGGTCACCACAATCCAGATCGGCCGGGTTGTTTGCGCCGCTGAAACATCGCTGGAATATGCCGAAATCGGACTGATCCACATCGATATCAGCGTCGAAGTCGGCGGCGATTTGGCCATTGCCGTCGGGAGTCAGTGTACACCCAGGCTCAGGCTCCGGCAGTACCGCCGGGTTGTAGGGAACCGCCGGACCGGTTGCACAATCCTCGAACATTTCCAGATCGTCCGCATCCACATCACCGTCCTGATCGAAATCTGCCCGTGCGTACGTGCGCGTCGTGACTTTACCAGCGACGTAAGACCAGTTCTCGCCCATGCTGGCGAGGCTGCCGGGGCCCTCGGCGCCCAGATACTCGCCGCGCTCGTACCAGTCGAATTCTGTGCCGATGGTTGTGCCGCCGCCGGCACTCATGGCGATTGAGCTGATCGTCGCGGGCGAGGCCAACCGGCTCTCGGGTACCAGCACCACCAGATGCGTCTGGCCGGGCACTGTCGCGATGTGCAGACTGCTCACATCTACCTCCGCGTAGCGAAGGTTGAAACTGCTCAGAAAGCTGCCGATGACGTTGGTCCAGCCGGCGTTGGACGGAACGTCGAACACCGCTTCCCAGTTCGGGTTCGGGGCCGGGCTGTACATGTCGGCCAGGGAGAAGCTCGCCGTATCGAGGAAGAACCGGAACCGCCAGCGAAGCTCCTGGATGTCGCCGCCATTGGGCTCCCCCATGACCGAGGCGTGAGCCCAGATGACGCCGACCTTCGACAGTTGCTGGCCGTTGCCCGTGATGGCGATGCCGGCCACGCCGCTCCAGCCGGGATCCGGATCGACGAAGTGGTCCAGAATGCCGCCGCCATCGTCATCCCACGCGGCGGGGTCAGTCACATGATCCTTGAGAACGGTTGTCGCACCCCAACCAACTGTGCTGCACATCGCAGGGATTACCCATACCAGCATCGTGGGTTTCAGGTACTGTCGCATCCGTCGCACCTCCACATTAAACCTCGGCGTTGATCCTCTTGTTGTCCTATCCTCTGGCCACCGACCTCGCCTTGCCGACTCCAGCACATGCGCGGCATCAGACGGCATCAGTTCGCGCAGCTCGGCTCCCCCGGGCTGCCTTCACCGCTGTAGCAGCGCTGGAACGAACCGAAATCTGACTGATCTACGTCGTTGTCCTCGTCAAAGTCGGCAGCGATATGGCCATTGCCATCTGGCGTCAGGGTGCAGCCAGGCTCGGGTTCGGGCAGTTCTGCCTGGTTGTACGGAATCGCCGGGCCTGTCGCACAAGCCTCGAACACATTGAGATCATCCCCGTCTACATGGCCGTCGTGGTTGAAGTCTGCCCGCACGAACACGGTGATCAGCCTTTGTTCAGGCGCCCATGCCGAGCCGGCGTATGCAGGGTCGATAGCCTGCACACTCCAATAGTACACGCCGGGGGGTAAACCATTCAGCACCCACGACAGACGTTTCTGGGCGTTGCCGGTAGCGGGGAGGCGCCGCTCACCTGTGATCGGGTCCGACATTCCCGAAAACACGTCATCTATTCCGGTTGCAGTGCCCACGCGAAGGTTGTAGCTCAGCCCGGCGACAGGGGTTTCGACATCTTCCGCCGCATCCCATTCAAAAGCGAGGGAGTCCTCCTGAAACGTCGCCAGGAGCCCTCCCGGAGTCGACGGGAGCGTGTTCGCCGGCGTGCCTTCGTTCCGGTATAGCTTCGATATCGGCGTGGCCCCAGCAATGCCACCGCAAAGCAGCAGGTCCAGATCGCCGTCATTGTCGTAGTCGCCCCAGGCCAGGGAAGGTGATGTTACGATGGCAAGAGGTGTTGCGCTGTTCACAAATGTGCCTTCGTCGTTCCGGTAGATGCGACTGCTGTGGGTGCTAATGAAGGGCGGAACATAGCCCGTTCCGGCCACTGCGAGATCCAGGTCTCCGTCGTTGTCACAGTCGCCCCAACTGATGGACCCATACACCCCGGTCAGAGCCGCACCGATGTTGATGAAAACGCCATCATCATTCCGATAGATGCGGCTGATTTGGGTATAGGTTCCCGAGGAGCCGGCCAAGGCTAAATCCAGATCACCGTCACTGTCGTAGTCTCCCCAGGCCAAACTGCACGGACTGACCCCGGTTAACCCCGCGCCGGCATCGACAAAAGCACCGCCGCCATTACGGTAGATGCTGCTGACTCGGGTGGCCCCGGTGCTTCCAGCCAGGGCCAAATCGAGGTCGCCGTCATTGTCATAGTCGCCCCATACCAGACTGCAGCCATCTATTCCTGGCAAACCGGCGTTGATGTCTGTGAATGCATCTCCTTCATTTCGGTAAACAATGCTGATTCGAGCGGTACCAGTATTACCAGCCAGCGCCAAGTCAAGATCACCGTCGTTGTCGCAGTCTCCCCAGGCCAGGCTGCAACTGCTTACTCCGGTGAGGCCCGCATGGATGTCAGCAAACACACCCTCATCATTGCGGTATACGCCGCTGATTCGCGTGGTGCCCGTGTTGCCTGCCAACGCCAGATCAAGGTCGCCGTCACCGTCGTAGTCACCCCAGGCCAATCGGCAGCCGTCCACTCCCGGCAAGCCGGCTCCGATGTCAACAAACGCGCCTCCATCATTCCGGTAGATGATACTCACGCGCGTTGTGCCGGTGTTGCCCGCCAACGCGAGATCCAGATCACCGTCGTTGTCGTAGTCTCCCCATGCGGTGGCGCCCATAACGCCTGCAAGGCTGGCACCGGTTTCACGGAAACCAATCGCCGTAAAGCTTCCTTCCTCCGCCCAGGGAGATCCCATGAAAGCGGTGTCCACCGCCTGTACGCTCCAGTAGTAGTCTCCCGCAAGGTTCTTCAGCTCCAAAGCGAGACGGGCTTGTGCATTGCCGGTCGCCGGAATCAGACGCACACCTGAAGACCGGTCCGCCATGCCGGAGAGCACATCCGCCGCCCCCGGGCTGGTGCCGACTCTGACGTTGTACGAAAGACCGCCGGCCGGTGTCTGGCCATCGGTGGCGGCCTGCCAAGTCAGCGTCGTCAGGTTCATGACTGCGGAGGCAGCGAGGCCCGTCGGAGCTGAAGGTGGAGCGTTGAAGACCCCACCATCGTTGCGAAACACGGTGTTTCCACTGCTGCCCCCGGTCAACGCCAGATCCAGATCGCCGTCGTTATCGTAGTCCCCCCAGGCCAGCCAGTTGGCGCCCAAAAGTCCCGCCGCAATGTCGATGAACGTGCCTGCTTCGTTGCGGTAGATATGTGCGATCGTCGTTGCCCCATCGCTGCCGGCTACTGCGAGATCCAGATCGCCGTCATTGTCAAAGTCGCCCCACCCAACCGAGCAATCGCTCACGCCGGTCAAGCTGGCGGCAATGTCAACGAGCAGACCTGCGTCATTGCGGTAGATGCGCGTCAAGCGGGTAGTGCCGTCGGAACCGGCAAGGGCCAGATCGGGATCACCGTCGTTATCGTAATCCCCCCAGGCCAGCGAACAGTGATCCACCCCCGGAAGCGCGGCGGCAATATCGGTAAAGTTCCCTCCGTTGTTGCGATAGATCGTGGTCACCCGTCCGCTGCCGCTAATCCCTGCCAGAGCCAGATCCAGATCGCCGTCATTGTCGTAATCAGCCCAGCCGAGACTGGAGAATCTTACGCCGGCGAGAGTCGCGCCAACCTCCACAAAGCTCCCCTGGTCGTTACGGTAAATCTTGGTAACGCCGCTGGCACCATCAGAGCCCGATATGGCTAGGTCCAGATCTCCATCATTGTCGTAATCGCCCCAGGCCAGTGAGCCATACATTACGTTAGTCAGGTTGGCTCCAGTATTGACGAACGTGCCCGAATCGTTTCTCAAGAGACCGCAAACCGCATCATATGATATTGAAGACTGCCCGCTGACAATGAGGTCCAAGTCTCCGTCAGCGTCGTAATCGCCCCAGGCGCTCGCCTCGCCTGCGAATACGTCAAGCACCACCTGCGAGTATGGTGTCCCCTGAAACGGCCCTCCGCGCTCATTGTGGTAGATCCTAGTATAGCCGTGACCGGCAACAGCGAGATCAAGATCACCGTCCTTGTCGTAATCTGCCCAGGCGAGTGAGCAGTCACGCACTCCGGTCAGTCCCGCGCGAATGTCGGTGAATGAGGGGCCGTCATTTCGATAGACGATACTGGTTTGGCTGCTGCTTCCTGTGGCACCCGCGAGAGCGAGGTCCAGGTCGCCGTCGCTGTCGTAGTCACCCCAGCCAACCGCGCAGCCATACACCCCGGTCAGCCCCGCCCCGATGTCCGCGAAGATGCCCGCATCGTTACGATAGATCGCAGCCATTTTGACGCTTCCGGTATGTCCGGTCAGAACCAGGTCCGGATCACCATCATCGTCATAATCACCCCAGGCAGCGGCGCAGTCACTGACGCCAGGTAGACCTGCTCCGATGTCGGTGAATGTGCCCCCGTCGTTGCGATAGATTGTGCTCAGCCTGCCGCCAATGGCGATGCCAGCAACGATGAGGTCCGGGTCGTTGTCTTTGTCGTAATCACCCCAGGCGACCGCGCACTCGCTGACACCAAGCAGACCTGCTCCGATGTCGGTGAAGGTGCCTCCGTCGTTACGATAGAGGGCGGTTATCCTGACGCTTCCCGTGTAGCCTGCCAGAAGGAGGTCCAGGTCGTCGTCCTTGTCGTAATCGCCCCAGGCGACGGCGCAGTAGCTGACGCCCGTCAACCCCGCGTTGATATCCGTGAAGACGCCCGCGTCGTTTCGGTAAACACGACTGATTCGCGTACTCCCGGTACTGCCGGCCAAAACAAGGTCTGGGTCGTTATCCTTGTCATAATCGCCCCACGCCAAGGCGCAGTAATGCACTCCGGGCAGGCCTGCATTGATATCCGTGAATACACCGTCATCGTTGCGGTAGATGATGGTGGTCGGCGTGGACCCGCCGGCCACAGCCAGATCGAGGTCTCCGTCAGCGTCAAAATCCGCCCATGCAATGGAGCAGTATTGCAGGCCCAACAATCCGGCTCCGATATCCGTGAATGTCACGCCGGGCATGTTCCGCGTCACCTTTCCCCCGGCGGCTACGTCCAGGTATCCGTCATTGTCGTAGTCGCCCCAGGCAACCTGCGCTCCGGGTATAGTGGCGTAGCCATCCGTGAACGGCTGCCCGGTCGCATGCCTGTTTCCGACGGCCATACACAATCCGACGACGACTAACGATAGTCTGATGGTTGATTTGACCGTCATGTCCCTGCTCCTGACTCTTTGGGGCGGGCGGCGATAGACCAGGTTCTCTTCCAGGCTTCTTGCCGCCGTCATTCTTATCACTTCTTCATCCTGTTTTACACGCTTGCCTGCCCAACTCAGTCCGCGCAGGCCGAATCAGCCGTGCTTCCTGCACCGCTGTAGCAGCGCTGGAACGAGCCGAAATCTGATTGATCTACGTCGTTGTCCTCGTCAAAATCGGCGGCGATATGGCCGTTGCCGTCGGGCGTCAGCGTGCAGCCCGGATCAGATTCGGGCAGTTCGGCCAGGTTGTACGGAATCGCCGGGCCGGTCGCACAGGCTTCGAAGACCGTCAGGTCATCGCCGTCCACGTCGCCGTCGGCATCGAAGTCCGCCTTGGCGGTGGGGAAGAATTCATACGCCCCCATATCCACGATCGGCGGCGTGCCCGCACCGGTGTCAATCGTGTCTGGATCGTCAAAGAACCGAGCCCAGCCAGCCAAGTCAAACGGCAACGGCTCGCCTAAGTCACCGTCGTCGTCGAGGTCGTCGGAATCGGCTGGCACACGAGCGTTGTTCGCGGCATCGAGGCAGGGCGAGTCAGCCTCCAGACGCAGGTCGCCAAGAACGTCGTCCGTGGTCCCCCAGATACAGTCCGGTCCCGGGTTGGCGGCGCGAAACAGAGGATCGGCTGAGATATTGCCGCCACTCCCGGTAGGATCACTGATACCGGAGAAGTTGTAATCCGTGTTGCCAAAGACGCAACTGTGGTCAAGCACCGCTCCAGCTTCGTCGTATATGCCGGAGGAGTTGAAGGCCACGATCGTGTTGGCGATGACATAGCTGCCGCCGTGGTCACCCACGGCAGTATAGACTGCACCCCCTTGCGAAGCAGAGTTCCCCACGACTGTGGAATTGGCCATCTGGGGGGGGCTCCAGGATGAAGCGGAATAGAGTCCGCCGCCAACGCCGTCATAGTACACACCGTCAAAGAGGTATCCCGAGGCAGCGTTCCTGGCAATCACTGTGTTGACAATCGTTGCGCTTGAGTCGTAGAAGCAGCCGATTCCTGCTCCTACTCCTGCGGTGTTACCCACCACCACGTTGCTCGTGATTGGCGGAGAAGACTCGTACTGACACCATATTCCGCCTCCACCGAGAGCGTGATTACCTTCCACCCTGTTCTTGACAATTGCTGGACTAGACGTTTCGCAATAGACTCCCCCTCCTAATGTATACTCACCAGCCGCGATGTTATTGATAATTGCGTTGTTGGCGATCACCGGCGACGCGAAATAGCAGTAGATACCCGCGCCCAAGCCGGGATGATCCAGATCGCTGCTCTGCAGATTGTTGTCGATGATGGTGTTGTTGGTGATCGCTGGAGACGCATAGGAACAGTAGACTCCAGCACCGCACATGGCGTCACCCCACGAGTCGTGGTAGACACTGGTCCCGGTGCCGTTACGGATGGTGAAACCGTCGATGGTGTTAGCGCGCTGAGGCAGGTTCAGACATGTCACCACCGAACCACCTGCCTGGCCATCAAGAATAGTGATGTTCAATTTCGAGTCGCGATCATCTCGCACTGTCTCCGCACCTGCAAAGCCGCCGTAGACATGGACATACGGCCTCAAGGTGAGTCGCTCCAGATAGATGCCGGCAGCCACCCAGACGTCCCCGCCTTGACCAGATACGGCATCGATGCCGGCCTGAACCGTTCTCTTTGCGAGCATCCAGTCCGAACCGTCATTGGCGTCGTGGCCATCCGGGCGCACGCGAACCACTGATGGCGGACCTTCAGTCCAGACAGTGCCATCCGATTCATCGGCCCCGATGTCCACTCGGCCATTCTGGATGCGGGGCTCGCCGTCCATGTCCAGCCTACCCGCCGGCACAACTGTGTCATCGCCAGCATCTCTGCAAGGCGAATCTGGCTGAATGTGCACGTTCCCATACCCGGCACCCGCAAACTCTGGATCGACGGAGATGTTGCCATCGACACCCGTTGGATCTGTAGTACCAACGTAGTCCCCCTCGGCGTTCCCATACAGGCAGTTGTATGCCAGGAGTGGCTCGCTTTGCGAAGCTCGGATGCCGGATGAGTTGAAGACCACAAGTGTGTTTACGATCGTTGGCACGCCGCCGCTGGCACAGTGAATTCCGGGACCGTGGTTTCCGACAATCGTGTTGTTCGTGCTCATTCCCGAACATGCGTGAAGATAGACTCCGCCGTATGTGGCGGATCTGTTGCCGGTGATCACGTTGCTCAGCAGCGTTGTGGAACTGCTATAACAGCAAATCCCGCCGTTGCTATTATCTCTGACCCTATTATTGGCGATAGTTGGCGAGCCAAGCTCCCAAGTAATCCCGCTCCCGTGATTGTCACTAATAAGGTTATTTGCTACTGTTCCCGACGAAGAAAAGCAGTGGATTCCACCGTCGTTGTTCTCTGTCACCGTGTTGCCGATCACTGTCGGGGAGCCACCGGAAAAGTAGATCCCGCTACCAACACCCCTGATCCAACTGCCGCCCGCGCTGTTATGGGTAATCGTGTTCCCGGAGATTATCGGCGAGGACTGCCAACCGGAGATCCCTCCCCCCGCCGTCGAGTCCTCGTAGGCCACGTTGCTAATAATGGTGTTGTTGACGATTGTCGGCGATCCGTAATCGCAATAGATACCGCCGCCAGCAATGGCTCGGTTGCTAGCAATCGTGTTATTCGCAATAGTCGGCGAGGAATGATCACAATATACCCCTCCACCCTTTGACGGCAGGCTCACTGGAAGACCGTTACGAATCGTGAAACCGTCGACGCGCGTAGCTTCAGTCGCGCCTGGCGTGATCAGTATCACCCGACCATTGTGGTTGCCGTCGATGATGGTGGCGGCCACGATGCCGGGATCGTCGGGGTTGATACTCCGCAGCGTGAGTGGGATGGCAGGAATGGTGATGTTCTCAACGTAGGCGCCATTGGGTGAACCGGTCGAGGGCAACACAATGATGGTGTCGCCGGACTCGGCCGCGTCGAGGGCGGCCTGAATCGTGGCGTGATCCCACGTCCCGTGCCAGTCGACGATCAGCGTGCGGCCGGCGATGGACGCCGCCAGCGCCTCCACCTGTTCGCGGGGCACCTCTTTCAGCAATGATGCCGGGGCGTCACCGGCGACGGGTACTCCCAGTGCCCCACAGACACTTACACCCAGCACGATCATCACGGCAGAAATGACAGGTCGCATCTTCTTTCTCCTCAGTGCAGTCCACACGATGATCAGTCCCCACAGCCGGCCTCCGCAGGGCTGCCTTGACCGCTGTAGCAGCGCTGAAAGGCACCGAAGTCGGATTGATCTACGTCGTTATCCTCATTAAAATCAGCGGCGATATGGCCGTTGGCGTCGGGCGTCAGCGTGCAACCCGGTTCGGGCTCGGGCAGCGCGGCCGGGTTGTACGGAATCGCCGGGCCGGTCGCGCAGGCTTCGAAGATCATCAGGTCGTCGCCATCGACGTCAAAATCACAGTCAAAGTCGGCAGTCGGACCGGGATCACGCCATCGCGCCCATCCGCCGTAATCCGGGTAAGTCATGTGAACATAACCTCCCACTACGAGTTCGCCTCCGAGGACAGTCAGAGCAGAAACGAACTCGCCCACCCCAAGGCCGGAGCCGAGCGCGGACCAGGCTGTTCCGTCCCATCTGGCAATGCCGTCTGCGGCAACGCCCCCGGCTTCCGTGAAATCGCCTCCCACGATCAGGTTGTTGTTGTAGACGGCCAAAGCGTAGGCGCCGGAGTACCCATAAAAACCACTCACTCCAGACCCGAGCGGTGACCAGGATGTCCCGTTCCACCTCGCAATGTTGTTGGCTGGTACTCCCCCGGCCTCTGTGAACACTCCTCCGACGATCAGGTCACCTTTGTAGACACCCAAAGCGTAGACGGCGCCGGTCACTCCAGACCCAAGCGAAGACCAGGATGTTCCATCCCATCTGGCGACGTTGTTGACGGCAACTCCCCCGGCATCTGTGAATGTGCCCCCGACGATCAGGTCACCATTGTAGACGTTCAACGCGCTAACCGAGCCATTCGGCAGGCCGGAGCCGAGCGGTGACCAGGATGTCCCGTTCCACCTCGCAATGTTGTTGGCCGGTACTCCCCCGGTTTCTGTGAACGAGCCGCCGACGATCAGGTCACCGTTGTAGACGGCCAAAGAGTTGGCGCTGGGGTATTCGCCGGCCATTCCAGACCCAAGCGAGGACCAGGATGTCCCGTTCCATCTGGCGATGCCGTTGGCTGGCACACCCCCGGCTTCCGTGAAATCGCCTCCCGCGATCAGGTCGCCGTTGTAGACCGTGAGGGCATACATGAACCCAGGATAGCCGCCGCTCAGCAATCCCGAGCCGAGCGCAGACCAGGCGATCCCGTTCCACCTGGCGATGCTGTTGACTGGCCTTCCGCTGGCTTCCGTGAACATGCCGGCGGCGATCAGTTCCCCGCCATAAACGGTGAAAGACTGGATCGGCCCATTCATCCCCGCCAGCAGCGGCGCCCAGGAAACGCCATCCCATTTGGCAATACTGTAGGCGGACACATCGCCGGCGAGATGGAAGTTGCCGCAGGCAACGACTTCGCCGCCAAGGACGACAAAGTCATGAACAGCCAGAATACCGTAGCCGTTGCGCAGTCCTTCGCCCATGGGGTTCCATTCGGTGCCATTCCACGTGGCAGTTCTCGTGGCTGTGATCACTCCGGCGGCGGTGAATGTTCCACCCGCGATCAGTTCGTTATCGTAAACCGCCAGAGCGAAGACGATGTTGTTCAAGCCGGAACCGAGGGCGGCCCATGAAGTACCGTCCCACCGCGCAATGTTGCTGACTTCAACACCACCGGCCTCCGAAAAGCTGCCGCCGGCGACCAGCTCGCCGTTGTACACAGCCAACGATTCGACTCTGGCGTTTGTGCTGGTCAAACCGTCGCCCACGGGCGTCCACGCGGAGCCGTGCCACCTGGCGATGTTGTTCACGGCAATCCCACTGCCGGTGGTGAATTTGCCTCCGGCAATCAGTTCGCCGCCGTGGATCGTCAGCGCCCTGACGGCGGGCGCTGCGCCACCCGTCAAACCGGTGTCGAAAGGCGTCCAGGCGGAACCGTTCCACCTGGCAATGTTGTTCACGGCAATCCCACTGCCGGTGGTGAATGAACCTCCGGCGATCAGTTCGCCGTTGTGGACGGCGACCGTGCTGACAGTGGGGCTCGTTCCGCCCGTCAAGCCGGTGTCCAATGGCTCCCAGGAGAACCCGTTCCACCTGGCGATATTGTTGACCGTGATCCCCCCTACGCTGGCGAAACTGCCTGCGGCAATCAACTCTCCATTGTAAACCGTGAGGGCGTAGACCCTGTCGCTGGCGGCCGTGAATCCGGGGCCCACCGGCATCCATGACATCCCGTTCCATTCGGCGATATCTGTCATCCCAACACCCCCGGCGGTGAAGAAGTTGCCACCGATCACCAGCCGCTCCGAATGCGGACCCGTGCCGTCGCGGTCCCAGAGCACGCCGGCATAGACGATACCGTCTACGTTCACGCCAGGGATGTCCGTGGGAAACGTCCACTGTCCTGAACACTGAGCAAAAGACCAACTGCTGCAGACGGTCAGCCCGATGCCCGCGAGCATCGTCATCCAGAACACGCTTGATGTGCGTACCGGCGGAGTATCAGCGGAAGCCATCATGTTCTTCCTCCTCTTGTCCGTTTGCACGTCCGCTGTCCGGAAATCGCCATTGGACGAGCAAATGTCACCTCACCGAACACGTTTTCCCATCCTTCTGGGCCGCACGACAATAACACCGGCAAGCAGCATGAGGCCCACTGTCGCCGGTTCCGGGACGGCGGTGAACGTGACCTCGCCGGTGGTGTAGAGGTTGGCCAGATCCCATTGATAGCCCGGCAGCGACAGCACCTGGCTGAACTGGTCGCCGGAGGCCAGCAGGCCGTTCCAGTTGAAGACGTCGAAAGTGGTTCCGACCAAGGCCAGCGGGTCGGTGCCCGGGGCAAAACCGAGCCGTAGCGTGCCGCCCAAGTCCGGCGTAAAGCCGCCGGCCAGCGTGATCGTCGAGCCCCACGCGGCGTCGGCGAAGATGATGTCGAGGATCGAGCCTTCGGCCAGCGTCATAGCATCGTCGATGGTGATGGCAATCCCGCCACCGTAGTCGCGGATGGGCATGATATCGGCAGACAGAAGGTTGAGGCCTTGGACGTGGCCGTCCGGTCGGATGAGATTGTCCGTGATAGCCGTGTCGAGTTGATAAGCATTTGCTCTACGTGCGTCCGCTCTTCTCAAGTCCGCGCCGGTCAGTGTCGTGTTGAGAAACGTAGCTTCTGTGAGGTTCGCCCCGCTCAGATCGGCGTTGGTCAGCGTGGAGTACGCTATACCTGCCGACGTGAGGTTCTGGCCAGCCAGATTCCAGCCGGTCAGGTCGTTATAGGAGAGTTCGATGTCGTGCAGATCATGGGCCTGGTAGCTGGCCGTCGAGTAGAGCTGCTCCTTCGTAAAGCCCTTACGCGTGCTGCCGCGGAAATTCGCCCCCGCCACTGTCGCCCCGCTCAGATCGGCGTTGGCCAAGACGGCAGCCGGAGGTCCCCCGGATGGCAGGCCATATCCAAGCCCTGCTCCGGACAGATTCTGCCCTGCGAAGTTCCAACCGGTCAGGTCATTGCCCCAGAGCGCGATGCCGTGCAGATCATGGGCCTGGTAGC